>Ga0099824_1002446_pt1 | contig 27130 bp, 8 predicted proteins | sample SiratrowhiteBW_FD_76837 | JGI IMG/M metagenome (GOLD analysis project Ga0099824, IMG submission 76837) | Root nodule microbial communities of legume samples collected from California, USA - Siratro white BW | ecosystem: Host-associated > Plants > Roots > Nodule | place: USA: California...
AGAAAGGGTTGGAAGGCAGTGCCTTAGACTTACCCATCAACCGTTATGCCAATTTCAAAAGCGCTACAAGCGACGACGACTTCACCGATGTTCTCGCACACATCAAATCTTCCAAACTCCCCGTAAGCAAAACTACACACCAATATTAGGCTTGTTTCCAACTTTTTAACTTCACCATATTTGATTCTTCTGTTCTGTCACAAAATTGATTGCAGGCTGTTATCAATTATGGCGCTTCTTGGTATGTTACTCTGCTTCTCCCCAATAATGTGTGGATTCTAATTGTTTTGAACGCCAGGTGTTTGATATCGGAACTCTCTAAATCATTGGAAAGTCCAAACCTTGTGGTTTAAATTTTGTTTACATGATATTTGGAAGTTTGTTTTGCTTAGGTTTGGAATAATGAAATTGAGCATGATACATAGCACAGGGGCATGTGGTTATATCCCAATTGGCATACATTACTTGATGCAAAAGCTAAAAACTCTGCCTAAAAAATATAAAATGGAAAGTTTTTTATTTGAAGGTGTAAGAATGCATGCTTCTATGCTTTTTTATGCATACCAAATAGAAACATTCTCCTCCAACGACAGTGGTTAGGAAGATCCGTAGTTTCTTGTCTCAAGGTTGAATTCCAATGCGGTGTAATATAGTTTGACACCTAATCGTACCCCTAAACATGTTCTCATATGTTCAATCCCCATGTTTGTGTATATAGAACAATGAATTTGGGAAAAGTGAGTTCTTTAAATAATTTTTTGTATTTTGAGAAATTTGTTCATGACTCTTGATTGCAAGATATCGTATGTACCCAAAAGAATAATTTATTGTTTATCACCCAAAGGAAATTAGAGTGGCAAGTAGAGTTGTAAGTGTGAATATAAAGGAAGCCGTTATTGACTGTTGTTTCCTGGTTTTTTCAGGTGTCGCGTCTGTAGCCAAATTCTCCCAGCATTCTGCAGACTGAGCAATGATTTTCCTAAGCTTACCTTTGTGTACGCAGACATTGATGAATGCCCGGAAACAACTCAAAACATTCGCTACACCCCCACCTTCCAATTTTACCGGAATGGTGAAAAGGTAGATGAGATGTATGGCACTGGAGAAGAGAGGCTCCATGATCGCCTGTGGTTGCACTCTTAACTACTCCGCATAAGAGAAACATTACGTTTGCAATTTCTCTATCTATGTAAGTAGCACTATCTATCAATCATGAACAACTTTGTGAATGGTACAACAAAACCTAGTTATTCCATGTCTCCATAAGAAATTTTCTTGGCTTTAATATCTATTTTAATTCTTGCAAAGTCAACTAGTTTTAATTTTAGTCTCTAGAAAAAAAAAGATTTTTATCCCTCATAAAGTTAAAATTTTGTTTCTATCTCAATGATCATAAGATGCTTGGTAACAGATAATGTAATTGGCAAAAGTTCAAATGACTATTCCAAATAACATATACGAGTGCTAATGGTATAAGATCAATACGTGATATCTTCAAAATCTTCAAAAGAACTTCAGATTCTTAAAATAAAACCAAAGGAAATTACAATGACAAAAACTAAAATTTGTTCATTATATAGGACTTAAAATCAATAATTTTAAAATATAAAAAAATTGTTTTATAAGAGCCGATTAAAAACATATTTAAGGAAATCGTGGTTTTCACGAAGTAAAGAATTACATAAACTAACACCCTCAAAATTCAAATGAACATCCTAAGATTACACCAACCACCCAAAAATGAAGAAAGATGTCTACTGCCTTTTCTGGTCCAAACTGTGAAACGCATCTTCAATAAGAGATGTACGCAACGAAGCTTCTTTATTTTCCTCTTACCCAAAATCTGAAAGATGGCTACGATGATAGCCACAAGTAGCAATGAATTCCATCAAGGGTGGCTAACTTAAGCATTAGGCTTGAGGATCTTCACAGTCTCCCAAGTGAAATCAGGATCATCACGTCCAAAATGCCCATAAGCAGCAGTTTTCAGGTACCTGCTGTTGCCTCCTCTCATGAGATCAAGATTGATAGCAATCATTCCTGGCCTGAAGTCAAAGTTCTCCTTGATCAGAGCCAAGATATCCTTGTCTGGAATCTTTCCCGTTTTATATGTGTCTACAAACACTGAAAGGGGCTCTGGGACTCCAATTGCATAAGAAACCTGCACAATACAACGTCTAGCAAGTCCTGAAGCTACCACACTCTTGGCTGCTTGCCTCACAATGTATGCGCCACTCCTGTCAACCTTGGTTGGGTCCTTGCCGGAGAAGGCACCGCCGCCATGAGCACCCCAACCGCCGTAGGTGTCTATAATGATCTTCCTTCCAGTGAGTCCTGCATCTCCATGGGGTCCACCAATGACAAACCTACCAGAGGGGTTGAGGTGGAAGATAGTTTTGTCATCAAGATATTTGGCTGGGATGACAGGTTTGATCACTTTCTCTTTCAATTCTTCAGCAATTTGCTCATTTGTGACAGTTTCATCATGCTGAGTTGAGATGAGGACTGTGTGGACCCGGATAGGGACCATGGCTCCATTATCGTTCTTGTACTCAACTGTCACTTGGGTTTTACCATCTGGCCTCAGCCAGGGACAAGTTTTGTTCTTTCTCACTTCAGTGAGCTTGGCTCCAAGTTGGGTAGCAAGCACATGAGTGAGTGGCATTAGCTCCGGTGTTTCGTCTGTGGCATAGCCAAACATGTGGCCTTGGTCACCAGCACCGATTTCCTCTGGCTTTTTGGTCATGTGACCATGAACTCCTTGAGCAATGTCAGGACTCTGCTGCTCAATGTTCACCAGAACTTTGCAATTGTCAGCATCAAGACCAACATCCGGCGACACGAACCCAATGCCTCTGCAAGTATCTCGAACTATTTTCTCGTAGTTCACATTGGCCTTGGTTGTTATCTCTCCAAACACCATAACCATGTTAGTTTTTGAACAGGTTTCGCACGCAACCTTGCTCTCTGGATCTTGCTCCAAGCATGCATCCAGGATGGCATCTGAAACCTGATCACATAACTTGTCGGGATGGCCTTCGTTTACAGATTCTGAGGTGAAGAGGAAAGTTTCCATCTCTGCTGTTAAGAAAGCAGACAGGGTTAAATTGTGTTGTAGAAAGAAACTACTGAAGCAAGTAACTTCACAATATGGTACATGTTCTATTGCATGGACCTAAAATATTGATTTTATGACAAGAATCAGGAACTGAAATGAAATGATAAATGTTTAATTTTTGCTGCACCTATTATAACAGACATATTTACTCTCAGTATATGTTTGATACACATGGACTATTAATGAAAATTTTTGTATTGTCAGCCAATTAAAAAAATGTTTTAAATATAACTTTTGATTAATTATAAAAGTCAATAAATGTATGATATATGATGATTTTGATTTTCGAATGGATGGCAGAATGTATATTATTTATTTATTATGACATTTTTTTAAAATATAAAAAATCTATCTTTTTCCCTTTTTGTCAAATGTTCAGGTGTAAAGAAAATGAAATATAAGAATATCAAATAACTCTTATTTGAAATCTTAGGATTTTATGCAGGTCCGTGAAAAACAAATTGCAGTAACTGTTCTCAGGCCCATGGTTAAATATTGAAGAAGTGAATCTAATCTAATGCTAAGAAATGAATGAGGTAGTTTTTTCTAAAGAAAAAGAACCCATTTATTGTTGCCTCCAACTGCGGGACTGTAGCGAAAGCTACACCTGGTTGCATAATAGATAAACAAATCTCAAACCACACAACCAATGTTTGAATTCAGTTATCATTTTTATAGAATTGCCATTTTCTTTGTTTTATTACTTCACCATTCAAGCGCAAACAAAGAATCACAAAGACCACAAACAGAGAATACATGAGCCAACATAGATCTGCGAATGCTGCACAAACAACAGCAGCATACCATCACATGATTCAACAGATCCAATCAGTTCCACAACGATATATATATATATATATATATATATATATATATATATATATATGTATGTATGTATGTATGTATGTATGTATAATAAAACAAATTAATAAAAATAGAAGAATCAGATATAAAGCTTGAATTATCATAACAAATAATATTAAGAGCTAGATCTAAAGCAGATGCAAAGGCATTGTTTCAAGATCTGAATACTAGGAATGGTGAAAGAATGAATTGTATGAGGTGAAAGTAAAAGAGAAACTTACCAAGAATGTCTAAGAGAAGAAGAAGAAGAAGGTGGAAAGGTGAGGAAAAGAATGATGAAAGGAAAACAATGATGAAGGGAAGAGAAAGGTATATATATACACACACGTACTACACTTTCAGAAAATTAGACGAATGACTCGCTCACATTTCTCTCCTACTTTTACCTCTCATTCTTTATATGTCTTTATAATATCACCTTTTTTTAGGTTTATCAACTTCTCATTTTGCATAACATACTGTTAATATCATATTTTTAAACACTTTATATCAACATCTACTATTTTTCTCTATCTCTTTATATCTCACAGCATAAACTTATAAAATTTAGTATTTTTTTTTATCGATGGTGCAATTAGAATCTTCAAAACCGTTAACTGTCTAGTCTACAAATATTGATTCTATTCCCATGTCTGTGCAGAGAAGTGAAAGCCAAATTAGTTGCATTGTAATGAATTATAGTCATTCCCCCCATAATTTGTAGACCAGCCAATCGATTTGGCTCATTACTTTTACATTGATTAATTTTGTCATAATTTTTTTATAAAATATATAGGCTTAATCTATCATGATTTTTGAAGATGTGATAATTTCTCAGTTAAGAGAAACTAAATTTTGCATTTATAATAAAATTTAAAAATCAAATTTTTGTATAAAAATATAGGAACATTAACTCAATTTGATGGAATGTATAAAAACTAAAAATATGTTTCCTTCTTCGATTTTAGATAGTGTGAATAGTGCTAGACTAATTTCGAGTTTGTGTTTTCTTGAGAAAGATAAATTGGGTCAAACTCGTAAGAAAACTTTAAAAAGCTCTTTTTATAAAGTTTTCTAAAGAAATAAAATACTTTCGATATGAATTTTAATATAATTATTGCACAACTAAATAAATTTATCATTATAATTTGTAAGACTGATGATATGCTTTGCACTTTAAATGCATAACTTATATTCTATCTTTTAATGGAACTTTTTTTATTTTTTATAAATTTTGCTTATACTTCTCATTTTTTGTCTTCTTTATTTTCAATTTCAATATATAAACACATATTACTTATTTTTTAAAATGTGAAAACGACTTTAGCACGGTGAAATTCAAATCAGATGTTAATATTGATTTTTTTTAAAGTGCTAGATATAAATAATGAATATGTGTGGACGAATTTTTTTCCATAAAGACTTCTGAAATAGAAATAAAAAAAATTATAAACTAAAACTAGGATAAAATGGTAAAATATCATTTTGTGTTTCCTTATTTTTTTTTTTCCAATCCATAATTTTAATTTTCATTATTTTGTTCAATAGTCCATGATTAAAATACTGACCTTCAAAATATTAGTGTTGATCGATGCCCTCTAATGGGTACTTTCTCATCATTCTATTTGTTGTCGATAAATGAAAAGAATAAATATGTAATTACGTTAATGATAAAATAATATTAATTACCTTAAACGGATAAAGGATTTTAAAATTAATTAGCATATGTATATTTAAATGAAATTATGTTTACAAAATAAAATAAAAAAGTAAACTTATTTATAAGATAAGAGATACATATATATCGATAAAGTGGGTGTAAAAAACAATAGAACGAATGAAATAGTATTTTAATTCCGGCTGAATTATTCAAAATTATTTTTGAAATAATATTTATCTAATTTTATATAAATGTTAGTATATTTAATCCCACTTCAAAAATTAATTTTGAATTGAATAAAATTTAGATGATTTTTTTATAGGATAAAAATATATATTAAATGTTGCTGTTAAATTTACCAACTAACAAAATGTCACAAACAAGCCCATGTCTTGCCAAAACATTAATACCATAATTCCTTAGAAAGGGAAAAAAAAACACTTATACAATAATGCCTTTTCAACTTTAGTTCTCCAGACCCACTAATTGAGAGGGTGATGAAAATAAACAAGTCCGAGCCCATCAATGAAGGAGCCAATGACTTAGGCTTTTATTCCAGACCTAGATTGAGCTATATAAACAGGACATTTCTTTTTGCACCCTGTAATTCCTTCTACATCCCTATAAATATTAAAATTCTTTGTCTTTAAAAATGACATTTTGAATTATCCAATTCAGAAGTATTTTTTTGCTTGAGATTTTTTTTTTCTAATTATATAATCTGAAAGTAAAAATGATTTTGAACTTATATAATTCAGAAACTTATTTTTTTTATTTCCAAATTGTGTAATTCAATAATTTTTTTTTTAAGATTGTACAGTCCAAAAATTATGTTTTAATTTTGAATTGTCTAATCATAATTTTTTCTTTTAACTTTTGAATTATTAAGTTATTTTATCATAAAAAATTTAACTAAATAATTTAAAAGTCATTTTTTATAGAAAAAATTATTTTTAGACAGTAAAATTCATAAAAATTACTTTTATTATATAATTTAAAATATTTTTTTTTTCAAATTTATCTATGACACAACATATAGACAAAGATGATCACGAGAATGACTCAACAAAAGGGCTATAACAACCACGAGTGATAATAATAAAAGTGTAATTTGGTCTTTTAACGACTCTTATAGGTGCACATAAAAACTATAAGATGTATAAAGAAATTATACTATGAAGAAATTTTGTATTTATAAATATTAATTCATTTAAATTAATTTATTTTCGACTAAACTCACATACGACATCAATGAAATGATTCCCTTATTTTTTTTTTTACATTTCTAATATATAGTAAAATATAGATTAACCAAATAATTACCTCTATTTTTATTAAGATTAATTATAATATAGATAAAGTAGGAAGGAAGAAAACCTACACATCTATGGTTGTTGGTGAAGGAGAAGGGACATCACTCCTTGAAACGACATAAACAAGGAAAGAGTTAAAGACAAGGTGACGCATTACATGAGTCCCATCCAAATTGAAATGTCTACAAAGTAAGTAAAATGATAAAATTGAAAAAAAAAAAATTCATATAATTGTCATACAGGTCTCGTCTCCTCCAAAAGATAGAATTTGCAAACTCCATGAGTAAACTTGTTTTAAAAGCAAACCTAAATACTTAAATTAAAGTTTGGAATTTTCATTTGATCTAAAAGATAAAGGGAATGGATAGAAATTTTAGTCTCACTTAATAAAAGTAAAAAAATAAAATAAACAACATATAAAAAAATCACAAATTAATTATCTCGAAGTTTTAAGTTAAAAATAGTGCTATAATCTTTTTCGAATTAACTCGTAATTTATTAATTTTTTTATATTTTTTTAAATCACCTGCTAACTACTACACATGGAAACATAAGAGTTTTGGTTGCTTTGAATATTATAATGAAGAAGATGAATTGGTAGGAAATAGGATGAACAAGTATAACGGTAATGAATTTGAAGGGACATCACATCATTCTCTACCAGAAACTAGAATCTAAATTTTATTATATTTTGGTCTCTAAAGATTTAATTTGGTTGTCTAACATACCTAAGACTCATTGTAAGGACACCAAACCCCATACACAAGGACTACCAACCATAAGAAGACACAAGCTTTTTGCTTTTTCTTTTCCAATTTTAGTTTTCATGGTTTTATTTATTATCAAAAAGAGTATAAAATTTTAATTTTTTATGATAATGATCAAGTTTGAATTTATATTAAGGAATTTTGGTTAAATATATGTTTTTTCTTTTAATTTGAATAAAAACTTACATGTGAAATTAGTGGAAACAATCTTATTGGTTTGGTTGCGAGCGGCCGTCAGATAATTTGCTCAAAGTAAATTAAATTGGTCATTGAATTAATAAATAAGGGTATTCTTTATTAGTTTTACATAAATTAAATTATAAAAACAAAAATATAATTTTTTATACGTTGGTAAAGGTTTAAATTACCATAAACATGTTTATCATATGTACGAGGGAAAATATAAATATACAATACCTTATTTATGTGTGAGCAGTTGTAGCTAGATATTAATTTTTTATTTGGATCATAAATATTTTGTTAAAAGTTTTATACCTGTTTAATTGATTTTAAATATGGTTTCTTAACTCTCTATTTTTATGGTTAGATTTCCACGTCCATTCTAAATTTAAAGACTATTTTAATTTGCAGGTAAAGCGTTGATGATGTAAAACAAGTAAAATAAAGATTTATGTTGTGTTGTTGGTGTTGGATATCACACATTGGGGAAGTCTAATAAAGAAGCTTACCACTTTTATAAAAACTAGAAAATATAAAGTGTGTTGGAGTAGGCTAATTTGTATGTAAAAAGTGAAAGGATGAGCGTTGCATGTGGTTACACTCAATGATAAATTACTTATTTAAAGTGGGGTACACATAATATGTCTTTTTATGAATCTTAATGTTGTGATGGTTAGGATTTGTAATTTGTATAAGGGTTGAGACATTCCTGAAATGTTTCTTTAATATATTTTTTATTTTTGGCTAGTAAAAAAAAAAAACTTTTTTAATACTTTCTTTAATTAGAAAGCTTACAAGGACGTGGCTTAAATTGAGAGGATTCAAATAACTTTGAAAGGATTTCAAAATATTGTTAGATAATAGCAATATGGGAAAAGAAAATTCTAACATCAAAATTCAATCGCAAACAAAATCAACAATATTGAATTGATAATTATCAAAACAGAATGGAGTATCCCCATAAAGTTATACACATTTCATTTATTTATGCTTAGATGAATCAAGTATTAAACTCGGCATTGGTCAAAGTGATGCTATTTCCTTCATTAGACTTTAACATGGGCTTGACCAAAGCTAAAACGTAATTAATGAACCGAATTACTTTAAACACCTTTTACTTTTAGTGTTAATTTTAGTTAAGACTAGAATGTCATCACTAATATTAGGTTGGACCAACACAACAATATTAGTTTAAAATTAATAATGCTTTAATGTTAAGACTAGAATGTCATCACTAATATAGGTTGGACCAACACAACAATATTAGTTTAAAATTAATAATGCACTAATATTAGGTTGGACCAACACAACAATATTAGTTTAAAATTAATAATGCTTTAATGTTGTGCTAAGGAGTTTTAGGTTAAAATTAATAGATGGCAAGCCTAGCAGTATTATTTGAAAGTTAGAATCTCACTTTTGCAGTGATTTTCATTATATTCAAAATTCAAATTGATAGACAACCAACAATAAATAATATGGTGAGGACATTTTTTCTTGTAAAAATAAAAAGGATTTTGGAGCTAATATTAAAATTATGTTATGTGAAATATTAATCACTCATTATAATTATATTCGAAGATTTATATTTTTTAAATGAAATACTTTATCTTATTAAAATAATCTAAAACCTAACTCATATTTTAGAATGAATATGAAGAAAATATAAATTGAGTTAAATCATAGTCATCTATTTAAGATATTTTCATCTTACTTTTATGGTATTTGTTCTTTTTATCTTTCGTTTCATCAATATACATTGTTTTGATTTTAAGTATGAAATTCTTTCATATTTTTATAAATGGAATAAATGTTTCGATCTCAAATCGATTGAGATGATATTGTTAAAGATAATTATTGCATCTGAAATATTTTTTACTTTGAAGTTCAAAAGTTTTGTTATCGTTCATCTTTAAAAGACACCTCAAATAATTAAGAAAAGAAAATATATTTAAACTAATCTTAGTTCAACTCTAAATTTCTAAATTATTAGATGCACCAACACATATCTATATAGTTTCTCAATATTCTTATTTTTCATGCTTGGAAATCGACCTATGCAACGTATACAAAGTTTAAGGTTAAGCAGAGTTTTGTTCTTCCTCTTCTAGGACTATATGTAGAAAGGGTCGTGGCTTTTTTCCCACCTCGAATGAGTGGTCCCCATGCAGAAGAATATTTGTAGAACACAGAACATCACAAACAACTTTTGATTTTGTCGTTCGTTGACGGATTATTTGAAGTGAAGAATCCAAGAAGAAGGAGAAAAACACCCAGAGATTGTTCCGTGATGGAACCTACCCAACTCCGCCACCTTTCATTTCATCATAGACTTCTGAACCAACCTTTTCATCTTTTGCCGTCTACTCATTTGTTCTTCTCCATTACAATACTTTAATATATACCCATCTTCCAAACACCAAATTTGCTTTTTTCGATGCTACTTTGATTTAGCTACATGATAGTCTTTATGTATAGTGAGATCAAATTCACGTCTATAACAGTACAATTCCATGATTTTAGTATAAGAAAATTTGTAGTTTATATACAATCACACTCGTCTCACATCTGTGTAATTATCAATACATCCCAAAATTAAAAGGGATTGTACTTGTTTTTCTTCTCATTTTATTCACCAAACACTATTCATAAGCAAGACCCACTAGTACCTATATACAGTAATTAAGATTAATCATCTAGTCTTTTCTATGTCCCTTCCTTCTACTTTAATATTCACGACTTTGTCATGCAAGTGGGATTAATTGCTCTCAGAAATTGAAATTAAGAGAACAAAACAAAATTTCAATTCAATACTATTTTTTTTATCGCATATTATCAAAATAGGTAAATTTCCTTGGCATGTAGTTTATATGCAAGTACTTAAGTATGCATGTATTGAGATAATATATGCTATACCCATAAGATTACCACATGTCAAATTACTAGGATATGATGAATAAGAAACCAACAAGGTGATATTTGAAACCGTATATTTCTTATAATATGTTAACATAAAGATTCCTATTATTTCTTAATAAAGATTGATACTTGTTTTTTTTTTTAATATGATATTAGAATAAATTATTCCATCATAAAAAATGACATTTACTTGTTTAAGAAATTACATTTAATCTTATTTAATAGCCAATAAATTGGCTTAGTTTGACCACATAAATAAAATAATAAATAGTTGATTTTTTTTTATATAATATTAGTTCATAACAACACATATCCTTTGTTCATACAAATTTATGCACCCACAAACAGATTAGTCATGCACTCAACCATTTATTAGAAACTTAATTTTTAATAATAGTGTCGCATTAACGAATAGGGTTCACGAAAAATGGAAGTGGGTTGCATGAAAAGCCACTAACATATCATATCATATCATGTAAAGTCACAAAATACAACTGTTAAGAGTGGGTTAAGTTTTATAAAGTTTGTTGATGTAAATTTAGCATTAAGTTTAACTTGTTTATCGATATCCATAATAAAAATAGACAAGTGATAAAAAAAAATAGATTCCATTATTTTCAACAAGTTATTTTATTTCTTTAACTAGCCATCAATTATTTGTATGCTCTCCTTATATTTCACAATTAAAAAAATTGAGTTTCCTTTAGGCCAAAAGTATATAAGAACTTTTACGTTTAATTAATTTATTGGATTCATGGTTTATTTACTTTATTAAATTGTATATCACTATTAATATATTATTTAATTTTAATTTGACTAGGGTTCAGGTTGTTGAATATCTAAGTGTGAGTTTAAGTGTCACATTAAATAAAAATGAGTAAGTTGAACAATATATAAGAAAGAATACACATAAACCTAATGTCTTAAGAATTTGGAATAAAGGTGGTGTCATTCCCTTATGTGATTTGACGCATTTCTCATTCTTATGAGATCTTCACGACTTAGGAGTGTAAAAAAAAGACTTTCACTTGAGGAAGAGATTGTTGAGAGAAATGAGTAAGTTGAGCAATATATAAGAAATAAGACCCATAAACTAATTTGTAAGTAAAACTAAACAAATTCTTAAGTAACATTTATCTAAACTACAATTAAATAAAAATATTAAAGTATAAGGTTTTTTTTGAAGTTTTTAAAATTAAAATCACAGTATGTACTTACGAAGAATTATGTGAATACACTAAAAACTTTTGTAGAAAAAAATGATTTAAAAAAAAATCGTAAGAAATTTGGAGCCCAATTTAAATAAATGAGATCAAGTTATATCATTTAAAAAATAAGGGGTTAAATTGAACCTATTTTGAAAATTAAAAAATTCAAATTAAATCATTTTGTTAATAACAAATAAAATAAAATAAATAATGAGAAAAAAATAATTAAACCTAATTTATCACGAAGAAGCCAACATTTAGTAGTAGACACTGTTTATATCATATTTTTGTTTAATTTAGCTGCACTTAATTAGTATTAGTATTAACCTTTTAATTTGATTTAGTTTTCAATTTAACAACTCTCACAAAAAGCCAACACTAGCAATTAATTTTAATTGTTTTAAAATGTGTGACATAAATTAATATTGTACTAAGGATCACAACTTGAATACTAAATGACAATTCTCATACGGTGAAAGTTGTGTCCACATAACATTATTAGGCAAGCCAGTATTGACCAGACCCTTATATACTACCCTTTCAATTTTAAACAATTTTCTTCTAGCTTTTTCTCCTTCAATGCATATTAGCTGTGATTAATGTTTAGTTCACAAATAATCAGTATTACCTATAAAATGTATGAACTATAATCCAGTCAAACTGAAATTAATGTGGGTTGAAATTCCAGAAAATTTTGGTTTGTCGAAATGAAAAACTTGAAGTTGCGAAAAGACTTGTGCAACACCCCAAGCTAGGGCATTAATAACATGATGTGGATGCTAAACATTGACAAGTTTATCGCTTTTTGAAAGGTCAATAGTGAAACTTGAAAGGATTAACTTTTTCAACATTGCAATAAGTAAATATATGATTAGTTTATAAAGAAAATGGTGTAAATAAATAATCAATGTTTGTTTAACAGTTAAATAATAATAAATATTTGATTGGAGGCATAACTGAAGATCTAGTGGGAGGAGTTAGAAGATCTAGATTGTTATTATGGAACAAGAAGGCACAAGTGAAGGTATAGTGTAGTCAATATTAAGGGATCGGATGAATTATTTGATCCCTTTATATATTTTGGATCTCTATTTGTAATTATACAGAATATGTTTGATAAATATAGTTTTACTATTGTGAGAGGGATACTAGTATGTATGGTTATAGTTGCCTTTGTGCAGTTTTATACTTATTAAAGACATTATGATGAGAGTTGTGAATTATTATTGAATTTATGTGATTTATTATTTTACTGCTTTATAACAGGATTAAAACATCTCTTAACTGTTCTCATTAATTATATTTTTTATTTTTAAAAAGAATAAATATTTTTTTAAGTGAAACTAAGAACCGAGCTCCATATTATATCCATAGTATATTTGTTGCTATAGATAATGGAAGTAGGAGTAAGTATTTTTTTTGTGATTAAATGTATTACAACTGTTAAATTATGTAGAATTTAAAAGGAGTTTTGTTAGCAAAGTTCTAATATGGAGAATTCCCCCTTTTTTTTCTTGTAAACCTGTAAGTAAATATGGAGAACAGAAAAAATTACATTTAATTAAAACTATATATGGTTAATGTGTTTTTACCATTTTTTTTTTCCAAAAACCAAATTAGTATATGTAAAAACAACTAAATAAGTATATATATTTGATGGTTGTTGTAACTTAAGTAAACAAATATATCTTTGAACAATGAATAAAATAAGAAATAAATAAATCTTTCCAAGTTAAGAGATTAGTTTATATAGAAGTTAAATAAATTAATAAAGTAATATGATAAAAATTCAACAAATTAATTTATATTTAAGTTAATTTTAGTTTCTGGCGAAACTAAAATTCACGCGCTTCTTTTTTCTTAAAGTCGACAGAAAAAATTTGTAGAAACAAATCCAAAATCTTAACCATAAGGGTTCAACAAATATTTGTAGTCGTTATTAATATTTTTTTAAAAAAATTAATAATTATCGAATCCTTATTAAGATTCATTAAATATTTTTCTTGTAAGAGTTTCTTATATTATTATGTTAGTATGTAATCATTTTGATTTTTAAAAGGAGAAAAACTTTTGAAAAACTATTATGTATAAACTCTAAAATTTATGTAGAATGAGATTTTCTTTACTTGATAAAACAATAAATTTTAAATAAGCTATTTTTATGTTTATTTTAAATATTAAAAGCCGATAAATTACAATTAAGAAATTTCAACTTCCAAGTAAGTTTTAACCTAAGAAAATAAAACATTATTAAAAAATGTTAACATGTATTTTAAATTATCTTTTAAATAATAAACATATTATCAATTATCAATATTGAGAGCTTTTTTTTTTTTTTACATTAGTTTCTTTTTACCATATAAATACCTTTTCTATGTCACAGTTAATGTTGAAAGTTATACTTTCAACATTTTTAACATTAAAGTAACAATAGTTACTAAAATTTATTTTTTTAAATGAGTTTTCTATTTTAGAGGTTATTGCTCACTTGAAAAATAAAAAAAAAATCACAAAGTTCTTATTTACACATATTTACACAATATCTTAATGCAAACAACACCACATAAATCAAAGTATATATCAAAGTATATGCACAAACACATAAAGATTAGTGCTCTATTTTATTAAGCACAAAAGGATAACAAACTTTGTCGCATAAATACTATTTTGACCTTGTTGAGACAACAAGAACACTAAAAAAAACAACTAACAACTGTTAATTATTCAACTGTTTTCAATTATACTATCACTTTCGTGTTTGGTGTTTTTTTATTCATCAACACATAGTGAAGTTTATAACAAAATAAGAAATAGGATAAGACAGACAATAATTGTTTGTTAGGTTCAAAGTGAGTGTTTTGAGACATCCATAACTTCTTTTGTAACGTTTATCAAGGTGCATAGATAGAATTTATAAGTAAGTGTGGGAGAAAATAAAATAAATGCAAAGATAAAAAAAAAACAAACTCAACATATTAAAAGGGATAAGTTGAATTTTTTAAATTTTGATTAATTTTTTAGATCAAGTGGATGGTATAAAATATTAAAGAAAAATTTAATCCACTCTTCGTCAAAACAAAAATATTACAGCAACTAGTTCAAGAAATGGTGGAGTACTTTCAATAATACCTTAAGTTTATCATTTTTTACATGTTATTTTATCTATGTACATAGGACAAACTATGTTTCTTTAGTATTTTATAACGCGGGGATGGTCACAAGTTTGTCTTTATATAGGACTATATTTTTTATTAAAGTTCAATTTTAACCCGTAATTTTTGGATACAGTCGTGTAATGTATTATATTTTTAAAGCCAAGTTTTTAGAAATATATATAATTATCAATCACGAACGTAAATAAATAAATAAAATGAATAACAATTATATATCAAATAATATATTAAAAATATAATTATTTATTTATCTATATTTTAATCATATTATCTATTGAAAAATGTAACAAAATATTGTATTTTATTTACTATTATTTATCAAAAATCATTAATTAAGTTTTAAGTATCTTATAAATTTAGATATTTTTAATTAAATTTTTATTAAAAAATTTTGTTCTAATTGAAAATTGAAAATTTCTTGTGACTTGATTTTTTCATCAATAAAATGATATGATTATTACATCTAGTGTCTTCAACTCGTAGATTAACTTGTATCGTGGGTTTATATATGTATTGGAGATGGAAAAACAAAAATAATCAAATCACATTATACTTATATAAAATTAAAAAAATATTTTGAAGAGTTAATAGAATAAAATTCTTAATAAAAACGCATTAAAAAATATTTAAATTTATGAGAAAATTAAAATTTAAGCAAGCTTATTAAAAATTATATTCTCTTAAACTCACTATTTATTTATGAGTCCTTTTGAAGATATATAATTTTCAATAAATTTTTAACTAACAATAAAAATATATATCAAAAGTAATGAGTTAAACTATCTCTCTTATTATATATATCTTACTAACGCGTCGTCACTTATTGTACTGTACCTAAAGATATGTCTCTCACTTTTCTTTTTAATGTGTTAAATGCATTTTGGTGTTTAACAAACTTTTCCCAAATTCTGATAGGAAAAAAAAAATTAGTTGGTTGGTGAGATTATATGATCCTACAATAAATGTAAATAATAAAAAAGAAATATTAAAATTATACAATAGTAGCTAGTAACATCATACTGTAAAATTATCCGATTTCTAAGAAAAATTTACACCATGAATAATGATCCAAGTTACATCAATGAAGAATTATTAAAAGAAGATGGAGTCTAAAGAGGTATGAGCAGTGGAAGGAAGCAGCATATAATTGAAGGTTCAACTTGAGAATAGTTTACTCATGACTTGGCCCATTGCTTGAAAATGTGTATCACTAGACCATCGTTTTCAAGGGAAAAAATCATACACGTTATAACTTAGAGCAGACTTTGGATACTTTAAATTGTGACCAGGTTAAACTCCTTCTTACAAAAGGGTGATCGAAACTTCTATAGCCTAATCAATCATATAATTTTGGAAACTGATAAGACAATTGAAGTTACAGAGGCTGTTCCCTTTGACTTGTGCCATTTCTTATCTCAATAAACTTCTATTCATGCCCATCTCCACGTTCCATTCTTCACTATCCTTCTACTTTATTCCTTCCTCAGACTCCCACTGAACAAACCAATCACACACACAGAGAGATGGGTAGAGCTCCTTGCTGTGACAAGGCTAATGTAAAGAAAGGGCCATGGTCACCAGAAGAAGATGCAAAGCTAAAGGACTACATAGAGCAACATGGCACCGGAGGGAACTGGATTGCCCTTCCACAAAAAGTTGGTAAGTGCATAGTGAGCTAATGATGGCTATGCAAGGATCTTGCTACTCCTTTGTGTTTGTGTTCCTGATTGAGTTTGTTTATCGCAGGTTTGAAAAGATGTGGCAAGAGCTGTAGATTAAGGTGGCTTAATTATCTTAGACCCAATATTAAGCATGGTCAATTTTCAGATGCTGAAGATGAAATAATCTGTAGCCTCTTTGCTAGCATTGGAAGCAGGTACGTACACTTCTTTCACACAATTTCCACATCCTCTCTCTCACTTGTCAGAGGCTCTATTAAACCGTACAAATAATTTCCAATTGAAGAAACAATCGAAGGGATACATTAAGCATATTTTAGTATGTTTTTCGTTTTAACTTTTAGGAAATAGTACAGATATGATGTGTACTTTGATTTTAGATGTAGTGCATCAGTTCATGCATTCCAATTTAGATCTGCTATAAATGTCAGTACGTTTCTTAGTGGGAAGACATTTTCACTGAGCGCAGGTGGTCCATAATAGCGTCTCAGCTTCCAGGGAGAACTGACAATGATATCAAGAACTATTGGAACACCAAGCTTAAGAAGAAAATGATGGCCATGAATCCTTCTCCCCAGAGGAAGCCTCGTCAAATGACCCTTTTATCTATCTTTGAAAGCTCAACACCATCTTCATCACCATTGTCATTCAGAGACAACAGCAACTCATACTACCATCCACACGGTTCTTTCACCGGCGTCGGCTCCTTCTCCTACTCTTCAAGTCTTCTGAGTGGAAACAACTCTTCTGCTTCTGCTGATTCCTTCTTTCAAGCACAAGAGAGTCTCATGGACCCCACCCAGAAGTGCCAATTCAAAGATAGCAGCAACAATAGTATGTTTGTGTTCGGTGGTGAAGCCACAGCCACCAGTTGCAGCTCTTCTGATGCGAGCTGCAACAATCAGATCAGTCAAGTCATGGAGCCAGAATTTAGTGAGGCAAGTTTTGTGGAGCAGATAGGTGTTGCTGATAATCACCTCTACAGTGGGGTGGAAAATACTACTCACAAGTTGATGATGTTCTCCAGTGCTGGCAGTGCTAGTGTTAGTGGGTGGACAGACAAACAAAATGGATTGTGGGAACAAAATCCATTGGATTATGGTCTCGAGGAAATCAAACAGCTAATTAGCACTAATAACAGCTGCAACAACTTTTTGTTTGATGATAAGAAGACAGAAGAAAGGGTCACGTATTACTGATGCTGACTCTGGTTAAAAATTAAGAAGATCTCAGACTTGTGACTTGGACTGAGTTTGTTTGTGCCTTTTGTGGGATATGGGTGTTTAGTTTTTTACTTTCTAGTATTGAGTATAACAACTTTCTTTGTTTCAAATTACATTGTAAAAGCTTCCTTTTTGCAGTTACTTTGCCAAGGCAACCCTACCCATTCAAACCATAGTGATGTCCTAAAAATGAACCCTGTAATCCCTTTATCTTCCAAACATCATAAAGAGGCTTTAGGGTTGCAGCAGCAGTCCATTAATATTTTTCGTGCATAGCATGCATTATCTATTATTATATGTCACATTTTTTTCTTATAAAGTCAATCATGCACCTAAAAGCACAAAGACCAAAGTGCTTATTGCCTACTAAACAACAATAATTTATCCTCAGCTCTTATCATAAATTTTATGGTCATATAATGTAAGTTTAAGTAGCCAATGCTCAATCATTGAAGTGTTCATTATAAGATTATGATGGCCACATAAAGTTAGCTATTGAAGTTTCTTGTAAATTGGAAGATGTTACAGTCACGTATCTTCCTTTTATTAGGAACTAGTACTGCTTCTATAATTCACTGGCGGTCCTTGGTATCTGATTAGGACAAGAGATGAAAGGAGTACAGGTAGGACAAGAAGTATACAAATGAAATACGAAAAGTGCTTAATTAAGAGTGCTGTATGAGTTTAATTTGACATGTATTGTACGTTGATGGGGGATTGTGATGTGTTTGGACACGTCAATGATCAGGCCAAAACCATATATGATGAGAAGAAAATCACTTCACTAGCTAGTGTTATTATAAACATGTGAAACTTGCTGGTTCTATATAATGATGATGATGGTGATATACTGGGATCCCATAATTGAGGTAAACATGGCCAATCTAGGGATAGCATTTTTATTGCGTTTTGTTTAATTAATTATCTTGAAGTTTCTTAGTACTTTCGCACATGGTTTAACAATCATCAATATAAGAAGACATAATACATCACCTCCAACATAATATTTTTTTTTTTAAAAGACCTTAGGATTAGGACTTGCAGTTTTGGTATGAAAGTGAGTTATATATAAAAAAATACAACTGGGAGAACAGAGATATTAAAGATTATATTTAACTAAAGTATGCATGCATTATTCAACTGATAAAAAAATGAGTGTGGAAAATGACTCCATTTGGTAAATAGTTAGAAGATAATAGATTAGTTTAATTTTTCCAATGGAAGTATAGAAGACAATAAGCATTGACCTCTTCCACCATTTTTGTTTGCTTCCCTCCCTCAGATAATATGCAGGGATTAAAATATGATAGAAGTGCCATAAAGCAATATGGGAACGAGGGTTTCTTTGAAGGATATTTTCTAGTGGAGTGTGCAAATGTCAAATTATATAGCCAATCTTTGCCACAAAAACTTCCACTGTGATTAGTATATTCTTGCTTTCATGTGAACTGGTTTTCCCAGTTGCTTTAAATTTTCGTATTTCTTAACACACAAGGATAAATAAGTTTTCAAATAGTTGGACTTTCAGATGTTTCCTTAAAAAGAGAGTTACCCATTCAACAAGTGTCAATATATATCGTTATCCACAAAAATATTAATTTTAGTGATTTGAAATTATTATAGTTCTCGTTAATCCATATGTTCACATATGTAAATATTTTTGTCCTAAGTTAAAATCTATAAGTCAATTTAGACTTTCAAAGTTCTTTTTTTTTTTATGGATTAATTTTAGTTGAATCCTCCTTTTTTGCACTCAACTCCTTAAAATTAGTATTTTAGTAAAGGTTAAACTGTGGAAAATATGTATAAATGAAATACTAAATTTTTTTATTGAGATGAAATTTCTATAGTCTTTTTGTTAGACTCTTTTCTTTCATATCAATTTCAAAAAAATAATTAATTAAATAATAACTTTGAACTAGTTAATAGTTGTTCTCTCTCTTGCAATAACTCTTGAAAGAAAATGTGTTAGTATGGTTCTCCTTCATGTTTATTGACCGCCATCAATGATTTGATCCTCCTAACATATAGTTGGTAGTGCAGGTCAACTATTGCATTCTTTATCGTTACTTTTCAGTAATGAATTTTGGACATAATCTGAAAATCATACTGGTATGAAACCTTCCAAAGGTACAATAAACATATACCAAATCTCAAAAGATGGCATATAAAACTAATAATTATGATAGAAGAAGTTGTTTTTACCATGTTTTAATTTAATTTTTATAGATTTTATTATGTCATATAGAAAAATCTTATAAAATTCATATATATCTTATTATTATGACTTAGTATATGATTCTTGTAATAGAGATCCAACAATGTAAAACGTTGAATTTATAAACTTTTCTTATTGTTGAACAATTCCCAAAGATCATTAGAGTTTACGAGTTTACAGGCTATGACTAAATAATATTGGTATAAGGAAAAAATTTAGAAGACTTAATGTAGTTTTACTCAATAATTTTTAATTTTTTGAATTGTAAAATTATTTATCAATATTTTATAGTCAGTTAATTAGAATAATTCATTAAATAGACAAGACTTTAACTTGTTTAATTTATTATGTCAAGTGATATTATACAAATTTTAAGTTATTAAAATTTTAAAGTATTTATTTTATAAGTAATTGTTACAATGTTATTAATTATATTTTAGAAATGATATAATATTTAAAATACAATCTATTAATGTAGTTTAATCTATTTGTTAAATTCTTTTAACAGATCTTCTCAAAAATTTCTTGATTTAATAATAAATCAAGAGTTTTATTTTTCGGATTCAAATAAAAAGAAAATAATTTCATATCATCACATGTATCTAATCAATACTCAATAAAAGGAAAAAAAATATAATTAAAATTACCTCACAAACAGTATACTCAATTATTAATTTTAATTACGGATATTATTTCATAACTTTCATAACAAAGAAATTGAATTGTGCAATTATAATATATAGTGAAGTAAAAAAATTTAAAAAAGAATAACAGTATTTTGGTTTAGCCTTGTGCAACAAAACATGTCTACATCCTGATCATGCTTATATATTTTTAGTAGAAATATAATATAATATTGTAATAAAAATAAATCATAGAACATTCATTTGCACATTACTTTTTTATCTGTTGATTGTTAATAGTTTATTTTGAAAATTACTATTTTCTTTAATTATTATTTTCAAAGTTTAAGGCAATATTAGATACTCTTTAATACTCTTATCATTTACTTATTTTTTAATTACTTTACGATGCAGATGAAAAGAGTAAACTAAAAAATATCTTATAGTAAATATTTTATTAAAATTAAGAACATATATTATAATTTTAGCTTTAATTTTATATCTGGACACTACATATTAAAACAATAAAAATGTTTGAATGAAAGTCTTTCTACTAAACAAGTGTTATTAAACATAAGTATGTTGATTAAGGAGGACTAAGAGTTTATCTATTATAGAAGTTTCATGATTAAGAGCTAAATTTTACAAAATTTTATTTATTGCAATATGTTCCAGAAATTCAGTATCCAAAGTTGTAGTCTTCAATAATTTGAATGGGCACCTAAGAAATTAAATTTCCAGGGACCAGTTCATATTTTGAGTTTAAGTTATTGTGTCGATGACGACGTGGTCCAATAATAAAAACTAACATTCACACCACTTTTTCTGAAAAAAAAAAAAAAAATTAAGGGAAGAAATAAAGGAGAAAAAAGTTCGCACTTTACAGGGTTCTCAATTAATGAACACTTTAATTACCAACACCCGTTACCTAATAATCTACTTCTATTCAACCTTCTTATTCGTTTCTTCTTCAAATCCAATAGACATTTCGTTTAAAAGAAATACATTTGTGATAATAGTTAAGATATATTATGTAACAATGAATCATGCATTTTTTTAATGAAAATACTCATTTTTAATTTTTATAGTTTTTTTTTTGTTCATACATTTTTTTTATTATCTCTGAAATATATAAGTATTAAATACACACTACCTATTTTCAATATATGTTTTTAATATTTTTAGACGATTTTAGCTTTTTGCTAAATTTTCAAATAAAATAGTGAGAAGCTGAGTAATAGAATCCAAGTTCTTCAAATTTTGTTTTGGAAAAGATTAGGTTAACATTTGTCTCTATATTTTTTAAATATCCAAATTTTAGTCCCTATATAACTAATACAGTTTTAGGATTTATGAGATATATAAAAACAAAGATGAATTTTTAAAAGTCAGGATATAAACCAAAATTGATAAAGTTTTTAAAGACAACAAAAACCAATAAGTTATTCGATCTTTATATATATTATTACATTTTTTATAAAAATAGGTTTCAATTTACAACTGAAAAAGTTATATTTTTTTCTTTTTAAGTCCAGTTTAGGTTCCCATATTTGGTCTAATTTATTTAATTTGGCCATTTACTTTTCTTTTCAAAATTTTCTTCTAAAATTTTTAGCCAGTTCAATTTTCTGACTTTTTATGTTTATATTTTTCTCTAAAGTTTACTTTTCCCTTAAGTTAGATTCATGCTTATTCTAAATCTTACAAATCACCGCTACTAACTTTTAATAGTTTGTCACAAAGTATCATGTGAACACACCCTCATCCTTTTTTCTTTTTTTCTTTTCAAGCACCTAACAACGATAGGAAAGTCATTAGTATTGACCAAATCTTACATCTGTCATTATTAATCATCTTTATCATATTATACTTACATTAAATGTGAAAACGTCTTTTAAATCAACACCAAAATCTAAATGGAGTAAAGTTAAAGCAAAGCTTCGTAATGAAAAATAAGTAAGAAAAGTGAAATTATCTAACAAAGAGTGTCAGCATTCATATAAAGAATGTCAAGCAAATTTTTCTACAGGGCAAGCAATGTGAACATGGAAATAGGGTTATAACTTTTTTTTTTTTTTCTGTGTGTGAGAGGATAGTAGGGAAAAAGTAATTAAAAATCTAGTGAGGTTAAAAAAACATTTTAAGAGAAATTTATTTGAATAGGGCGTATACAAATATACATAGGATAAAAATAATAGTTGGTATATTTTTTTATAGAAAAATGGAATTTGTATAAAAAAAATTTACGTTAATACATTATTTTATGTTATGATATAAATCTATTTAATATAAAAATATTTAACTTTTTATGATATTTATTCTAAACAAATTAAAATACTTAGAACAAAAAATATTAAACATTTTCTTTTAAAATATTTTATATATGCCAGCTAATTCCCCCGCTTTTAGGTAATACACGATCTTATAAAGTAATGCATTACATTGCATTAATTAGATAGTTAAATAAAGCACCATGTGTTGATTATTTAAGTAAGTAAAAATTCTGAAACTTTCCCAAGAGGATTATAAAAAATAATATAGATGATGTATGCAAAGCTCTTAAGATCTCATCGTATCTATCTTCCCTTAACCTTGTACAATTTTTACCACCTTTTCAGTCCAACTGAAACACTAGATAAAGGAAAACTGTTTTATGAATATTAAAAGTAGGAAACAAAATGTGTAAATATAAAAATGATAAAAAATAAATAAAATTTGACAGATAAAACAATTTTTTTAACTAAAGGGAAGTTCTGCTACAAGGAATGCTTTGTAGTTTTGGTGTTCTTTGTTTGGTTGTAAACAATGCAAGTTTTTCAAATGGGCTCACTTAGAATTCGGTTCTTATAGTTTTCTTTATCGGGCTTTTTTGTTTTCTTGATATATTTGTCTCAGACTCTGTTTTGGCACAATCTTGTAGCGAACTCAATAGACTTTTTAGGAAGTTTAAATGGACTACTTGTTATTTGGAAATTGATCAAATTGAAACATGGTTTCTTTTTCAATAATAGCGTTAAGCTTATTAGAATAGTATATACCTAAGTTTCAGAACTTTTGATTTAACAATAAAATTAAGCGTGTGTATAAATACAATATACTATTTTCAGCAATGTTAAAAGGGGCAATGAACCAATTAGTACAATTTACCATTATTGCTTTCGTGGAATTTTACAACTTTGCTCAATTTAAATTTTGCTTTCATGGGCTTTCTTTGCTTGCCATTTCTAGTGACTTGAAATTTCACGCCCGAGTAGTCTCATATTTCTCTAAATTTTGGGATATGTTGGAAATTCTTCAGCCGAATTTGTTTCCCCTAACGTTTCTATTTCAGGAGACAACAGTTTCATTAAGGAAAATGCAGATAAAATTACAAATTGAATATTATTATGTAAAAAAATGATGTTGTTTCCCGACAAAAAAGGTAAAAGAGTAGAAGTTGTTGGGAATATATTGAGTGTGGATGGGTTCTGTGGTAGTTTCATGATGTAAAAGGAAACAATATTCCTTGATTGACGACATAAGAAAGGTTTGCAGGGAAAAAGAAGGAGGGGAATAATTGGCATGAAATAGGTCTTCTTTATCACCCACCATTCTCTGACAACTCTTGCTTCAACTCCCAGACTCCCCATTATGGAACATTCTCCCTGTTCTCACCACCCCCACCATCTAAGACTAAGAACACAAAACCACACACTTACTAGAGATAATATTTATACCATTTATTCATCTGAAACTCTGACTTTTATGGGATAAGAAAAAAAAATACTTTAAAAGAAGTGTATTCATGGAATATGATCATGTAACATGATTGCTTTATTTTTCTCAAATATTTTCTGTGGCATCGTAGCCAATAACACCAGCAAATGGGCTTAAGCGAAATTGCACGTCTTTGTCCAAGCCCAGATCTTTCAGCTAATTGATTCTTTCAAGGACTGGGCTGCCATAGCTTGTGACTTGTATTCAAACAAGAAAAATAATTGCTTTTGGTTGAGAATGACTTTGTTTTCTTGAGAAATGTAGGGACCATTTAAGGTGATGCCTACGTTGACTACAAACACAAATGTTCATCCCCCAACCCTCTTTGTTTCCTTTCAAGTTCAAAATGGATGTGGTTAAGTTAGGAGTTACATGTAGTTGATTTCTAAAGCTAGCATTGAGGTGAGAAGTGGTCTAAAATGATTGTGGCACTTTTCCCCACCCACCTTCAAGATTTAGACATGAGATGCTATTTGGCCACGTCCCTTTGGTTCAATAATTTAGTTCAGCACATGGCACCTTCTTTTCATCCCTTTTATTTCTTTTCTTTAACCAATTGTCATACATAGTCCTCCCCATGACCCTAAACTTTTCAGCTTTTCAAGTCTTGGCCCCGCCAATTAATTGTCAATCCCATCCCACTTTATAACTAACTTCTTCCATTTCTCATCTTTGCCTCACGGTATATTCTTCTCCAAACCACCAAAATTCAGAACCCCCTCACACATTTGGAAACAAATCTCTCTTTTTTATGGCTAATTGCAACAACATCTGCTACCCCTTTTTTTCTATTTTCAGCAATTTGATACAGAACATACCAAAATGCTACTTTTATCATTTTCTTATTTGAAAACAAGAAACCAAGATGTTACAATGTATTGTTTCTGCAGTTACTGACAAACAAAGAACAAAAAGAAAACTTTTTTAGATGAATGATATGCTCTTATCTTAACCCTCATGCAGCAACTCCTTAACTACTCAAGCAGAAAAAGGCCTAACTTCTTTCGTGTCTGACCAACTAAACATACTGTAGTTTATGACTATGATGTAAAAAGAATAAAACAAAAAACAAAAAAAAAAAGGTCAGGATTTGCCTAATCTGAGTTGTTGGTGAAACCTAACATGTAAGAATTTTGGGTCAAAGCTTGGTTTCGTGTAACGCACTTTTCCATTTTTTACTTCCCCCAACTAAACTTTAATTAAGTTTCCTCCATGGTGGGTTTGAATCTGATATGGTTGATTTCAGTTGGCATCAGAAAGTGACTCGGAAACCCAAGTGTGGAGACAAGGCTTTGTCTATTATAAGGATCCTGCAAGGCCGCAACCTTATCAAAATTTCCTGGTGCTAATAAACACAAAGTACTAGAGTTGTCCATTTCTGCCATCAATTATGTTGTGTGTTTCTAAACATCATTTTCATATGAAGCCATAATCAAATATGATGAAGCCTCAATTTCATCCTGAGAGATTGTGAATCTTAACCAAATCATGGGTTGTTTGTGGGTGGCACATGTCTACTACCACATTGAAGGGCCACCCTTGTTTTCCTCATTGAATGATGTAGATAGCTGGCTGGCTAGCTAGTAATGTTACATCTTCCTACCTTTTATGTGACCATCTACACTCTTGCTTAAATGCAAGAAAGGAAATGCCATAACCAAGCAAAATTATCAATGTGATCGTCATTTTCAAGCTACTATGCTATTCTTTATTATGAATCGTGCATAAAGTCATTTAAGTGTATGATGATGACATGACTTGTAAAAAGAGATGGGGAATAAATTATATAGGCAACACATTCAAAAGGAAGTTCAAAGAAATGGCCTCTTTCAGACTCAGATGGTTTCAATGGCCTTTTCAAATTCATCACCTTCACATATTAAGGATTGCGCCTCCAAATATCTCCCGTGCATCATGCCGCTATATAATGTCTTTCGTATTTTAAAATTTCATATTAATAATTTGAATTTCTTTTAAAATAATTTTAGTGTTCCGGTTTTCGAATTCTATTAAGATTCATTCAAACAAGAAGTTTAAGAACACAAGAGTATATGAATAAATATGTTATGTTCCTAAAACTCATCCAAAACACAAAAATCAATCTCAATATAAAACAAAATTTCTCATTATAAAACATACCTTTATTTATCCATTCCATTAATGGTCAATTAATAGAAAACATTAAAAAATCATCATTCGAACTTAAGAATGAACTTTCATTCAATAGAAAAGAATCTCGTAAAGTTCACTAATTCCTATCCAAAGAACTTCATTCATGTTGGATACTGCTTCTAACATCTTTAATGCGGAGACCAACTTTCACCAGTTTTATTTTTTCTTCTTCTAAAAGTTAAAGAAATTTAATAAAAAACAATTTACAGAAATTTAAGATGCCAAAAAAAAAAAAAAAAAAAATTTTATATAAAGTTTTTATTATAAAAAAAAAAAAA
>Ga0099824_1002447_pt1 | contig 27127 bp, 17 predicted proteins | sample SiratrowhiteBW_FD_76837 | JGI IMG/M metagenome (GOLD analysis project Ga0099824, IMG submission 76837) | Root nodule microbial communities of legume samples collected from California, USA - Siratro white BW | ecosystem: Host-associated > Plants > Roots > Nodule | place: USA: California...
GTTTTTTTTTTTTTTTTTTTTTTTTTTTTTTTTTTTTTTTTTTTTTTTTTTTTTTTTTTAATTTGGCTTATAAGAAAACACATACATCACGTTTACAATTAAAATAAAGTTACTATTGATTTTATATTCTAAGCTTGGTGTAAAATATTTTTTTATTAATATATAATTTTTCATTTTTCCATAAAATTAAAATATATCAAATTTATGTCGATTTCATTTTAAATTGTTTTAGTTTTTTAAATACTTTATTTCAATAAAACAATTTAAATTTATTAAATTTTAATTTTTCTTGTTTGAATAAAATTTTCCTTCGTCACCAATTATAAAAATAGTAAATATAAAACTACTAATTAAACTCTTTAGATTAAAAAAATATGACTATTACAAACTTTAACAAAAAAGAAAAATTAGCTTGACACTAATTAAGAAATAATTCTACTAATATTGATTGATTGAGAAAACCTTACAAACATCAATTAAGAAATAAACGTGACCAACTTTAGATAAATAATCTCAACAATATCAGCTAAAAAATAATTCATATTAATGTAAACTAAAAGAGTGGCTTACATAAGTCGAATAATAATTTTTTTAATTGAACGTTTATCGCTTCACTAAAAATTATAGCTTTTAGTTAGGATTAACTCTTTGTACTTAAGAGTATAACAATCTAAGCGTCACAATTTGATTGTAACTTGCTTACTTGGTCTATGTCATGAGACGATTAATGTAACCTATAATCGTATTTTTGTTGATAAATGTTTGAATATTATCATAGCATCTCAAGTTTGATTCATAGGTTTCTTAGAATAGTTCTAAATTTGCTTTTGAATTTTATTTTTGATTTATACTTATTTAAAAAGTAATTGAAGTTGGATAGGTTGAGAAAACAAGAAATGGTTAAAGTTAAATAATAAAATTTTGGATTTCATTCTATACTTTATATTTTGTGTAGATTTGTATATTTGGGTTAGTTATGGTTAATTTTGGTTAAAATGATACTTGAAAATTATGTTTTAGGTAGTTGAGGTTTAATATTTGAAACTGCTTAAAAATGCGATGTTAACTAGAAATTAATTAATTGGAAGCTTATAGTAATTTTAAATATTTGTTGTATTAAACATTTATTTTATATTATAATTAGATATTTTTGTTAAATGACTCACTGACTTGAAAATTATGTCTTTCGTAGTTAAAGTTTAACATTTGAAACTTGTTAGGAATGTGATCTTAAATAGAAAATAATTAATTGAAAGTTTATAGTATTTTTAAATATTTGATGCATTAAACTTTTATTTTTATAGTATTCTTAGTTATTTTGTGAAATGATGTATTGACATTATTATTTTTTAGGATTATGACGGACTTTAGATTTGGAATTGGAAAGAATGGACTATGGAGATTTGTGACTCGATTGGCTTAGGTAACTATAGGACGAATTCATAAGAAGACGATGCAGGTTGACATAGATACTCATTCAGGTAAGTTGTCAAGCCCAAATGTTGCTAAGTTTAACTCAACGATACATATCTATTGTCATTCCATCATGAGATGAGGTTGAAGAAACAAACAAAAATCTCATGTGGCAGGATATGTAGGTATTAAACCATTTTATGTTAACAACTTATTAGTTAATTTCACTATTATTTATTTTTCAAATAATTAATACTTTATATTTTGTTACAGTAAAATTTTGACATTCCAAAGACTGAGGTAGTTAGAAAGGTCTTATCAACCATTGTTAGCAGGTGAAGGGACTTAAGATTTTCTTTACATGGGAGTATGTGTTCAAAAAGCATAAAAATAGGAGGATTGAATAAAATTTCATGTTAGTTGACAGGTTAGTTTTTTTTTTTACAATTTTTATACTTTTCTACCTATAATTTTTTGTTGTCTCATTTTTATTTGCATTGCAGGAAAAAAATAGCCGTCAAAGAGTAGTAGAAGTTGAATGATGCCTCCGTCTATTATCATGGGGTGGGGGGAGGGGTACACATTGCTGTAACAACACCTAATGAAGGCTCTTGTAGAGGCAGTAGGGAAAAGAGTCTCTTACCTTATATCTCGACCTTCACACTATGAGATGTGGAAGGTTGCACACACAAAACTTGGCGGGCAAATGACTTCACAATCTGTCCAGAGCATTACTTAAAAATTGTACGTATAAACACACTTATTATCATTTCCATTTTCATGGGAACTCTAAGATTAGTTCGGTTCACCACCATGAAAAATTGTTGACTATTGCAGTCAAGATGCCTTGTGGAGAATGGAGATGCACTTTGAAGAAAAACTAAATAAAATTTGACAATCTTTCCAAGAGAAGTTGATGAGAAGTTAGAGTCCTTTCATTCTCAACAACATACTCTAGGAATAACCACATTTCTTAATATTGTTCGAGTGAGTTATAAGAATACCTACATTTTGTTCTTAGCCCAAAAGGGAGTCATACTCACCCTGATATATCAAGCTAGTGTGAATTATATGTTGAATATAATTTTCGTGTTTAGTCGCACTTGGGCGACAAATAGAGGAGGATTAAAAATCCATGGTTTCCCTCTACAATTTGATTGAATGCGAGTGGTGATTGACAAAGCTCAAGATGTTGCTTGAGTGCCTCTGCCCAACACAGGGGTCTATTTGGTAGGGGAGACTCTGGGCACATTTTTCGCTTGGCCTACACATTTGGTTAGGCTAGTCTCATCTATCACGACCACAAGTATTACATTATCTTATTTTTTATTTACTTATTATTTTTATAATGCTTATTTATGGATAAATTTGTATATAATGCAAAATTATGAACAAATTAAGATCCATATGTAAGAATTAGTAACTGATAATTTTCCTATGGATATAAATCTGTATATAATCCTTAGTAGAAAAAAATGGCTAATTTTTGTAGTAGTAGATGTGTTAATAAAGTGGTATCCCAAATCCTAATTAAAAGGATGAAGGTAGTTTTACCTAATTTGATTTATTATAGTCAAAATGCGTTTGTAGGAGGAAATAATCCTTTGCATAGTGTGATAACTGCAAACAAAGTAGTGGAGGAGGCCAAATATAAGAGAAAACAATGTCTTGTCCTTAAAGTGGATTATAAAAAAGCCAACGATTGTGTTAATTAGGATTTTTTTTACTATACATGCTAGGCATGATGAGATTTGATTCAAAATGGATAGGATGAATCAAGGAGTGTTTGTAGTCAAGTTCTATTTTTGTATTGGTTAATGGAAGCCTAACAAATGAATTCAAAATAAAGAGAGGGTTGAGGCAAGAAGATTTATAGGGGAAGGGTTGAGGGGGCTAATGCAGGAAGTTGTATTAAAGATGTATTCTAGGTTTAAAGTAGGAAGAGATAAAGTAGAAGCCAACATACTTAAATTTGCAGACAATATATTATTCACTAGTAGAAAAATAAGATTCTACATCGATTTTGGAAGGCTTTCTACATCGGTTTCGTAATCGATGTTGATGCGGACGATGTAGAAAGCCATGACTTTTTATATCGATTTTTCAATTGATGTAAAAAATACACCTATTACATCGGTTATAAACATAACTTTTGTAATAGAGAACTTAAAAGGAGTAAAACACAAGACATTATCGGTTGTAGTTGTAGTTAGAACCAATGTAATATGAAACTTATTACATTGGTTGTGGCTACAACTGATATAAAAAGTTTTCTATTACAACAGTTGTAAGCTATAATCGATGTAATTAGTCTCATTTAAAAAAAAAATTAAAGGGTTGATAAATCTAATCTATATAAGAAAATATCATAAAAAATTATAGAATTTTTAGATAAGTATAGATATGTGAAATAAAAGTCTAAAACGTTAAGAAAATAGGTCAAAAATACTAAAAAAATGAAAAACTACAGTAAATGATGAAATTTTGGATCTAGAATCTCTTACGAATATTGGCCATCAAATTTTTTGCCTTATTTCAAGCAACTTTCTTTTTTGGAGCATTTCAATTCAAGCTCTTTATCAAAAGTTATTATCATTTGAAGTTTTTTTGTCATAAATTTTGACAATTCAAAGTCTATGATAAATCTATACAATGTAAGAACCCTATAATGAAAGAAGTTATTGCTAAAAATTTAGGCTAAAAGCAAATTTCTAAATATTTTTAATGAATTTCACAAAAATGCTAATCTATTGCAAAGAGAAGCAACAATGGAGTAAAGGTGAAACCAGACATCACACTTATGCATTAGGTAAAATTGTTGCTTGGCTTAATGACATAGAACATCAACGTAAAAATAACTTAAACAAACAAACCACACACATTGAAAATGCAAAATAAAGCAAAGTGGATGAAGGCTACCAATGAAGAAAGCAAATGAGGGTGAAAATAATGAGCACACAAGCATCAAATAAGCTCAAGTAGTGCAAGAGAAAGACAAGTAGCAAGAGCAACGAAAAATCTTACAAAACACATCTATTATATCGGTTGTAAACAACTGATATAATAAGTCTACGTCAAAATGCATCTCTTAATTCGAGCATACAGTGCCACTTTCTACATAGATTGAAGCTCACAACTGATGTAGAAAGTCACTTTATTACATCAGTAACCGATGTAGTAAGTGACACACTTAATTTTCTTTTCAAAAGAAAAAAAGTTGTGGGATTTTTCTAGGCTATATTCTACATCGATTGTATGTAGCAACCTATGTAGAATGATCATATCAGTTACCCTTAATCAATGTAATATTCTTTCATTTATTTACGAAATTGCTACCGTGTTTTTGTTTACAACAATTCCTTTTGAACTAACATTATATCGTGTTGTAAAATATCCATTTTTTACTTGAGAGAAGCCTCATGGAAGAATGTAGATACTATAAAGACTATCTACATGGGACTGCCAAAAGTAGGCTAGATAGAGTATTGGTGTCGGACTCTTGGCTGGCGGTGTGGCCGGGTTCCACACAGTATATCCAAAGTAGGCTTGTGTCAGACTATTGTACACTGGTGGTGAAGAATAGGCAAGTTGATTGGGTTTCCAAGCCTTTTAGAATGTTTGACGTGTGGGCAGAGGTAGGTAGAAGGGTATAAGGAGGTCGTGAGAGGGGCATGGGAACAAAGGGTGACGAATGGTAACAACCCTGAGAATGGGAAAATGAAATTGAAAGGGCTCAAGTATAAGCTGAAATGGTGGAGGGAATAAGTGCTTAGTAGGGATAGAGTAAGAAAAAAGGACATTATTGAACAAATTGAGGCAATTGACCAGTGTGATGATGAAGGGCAAATTCAAGAGGAGATGAAGGTGAGGAGGATCTAGTTGATAGGTGAGTTAAAAACAATGTTTGAAAGAGAAAATGCTATGATGAAATAGAAAGCAAGGGTGGAGTGGATTGAGAAAGGGATACCAATACTAAATTTTTTCACTCTAGGTTGAGGTAGAGGCTGTTAAATAAAGAGATCAAAAGTCTATTCGTGAATGGTGAGTGGTGTGAAGAGCCGAATAAGTTGAAGACCGAAGTGAAAAACTATTTTGAGAATAGATTCCAAGAGTAACCAAAAGGTGTATTAAGTCTGGATGGGGTCCAATTTAGAAATATTCCGGTTGCAAAAAATGAATTGTTGTGTTGTAAATTTAAGGAGGACGAAATCCTAGAGGTGGTGAAACAATGTGGTGGTACAAAAAGACCTAGTTCGGATGAGTTTAATTTCTTTTTCATTAAGACTAATTGGGGAATTATGTGGGATGATATTTGCAAAGCTATACATAGTTTCCATGAATTTGGCTATATACCTAAGGGATGTAATTCTTCATTCATAACCCTCATACCGAAGAAAGACAATCCTGGAAATTTGGGGGACTATAGACCTATCTCTTTAGTTGGGTGCATCTATAAGATCATTGCCAAAATTCTAGCAAATAGACTTAAAGGTGTATTACAGAATGTGATTGATTATACCGAATCAGCATTTCTGAGTGGTAGGGGGTTACTAGATAATGTGCTCAGTGCAAATGAGACAGTTGATTTTCTAAGGAAGGAAAGGAAGAAGGGAGTAACAGTAAAATTAGATTACGAAAAAGCTTATAACTCACTAGAGTGGGATTTCCTAATATACATGATGGGTAGAATTGGCTTTAATAGTAACTGGATTAAAATATGTTTGAAATCAGCTACGATATCGGTTTTGGTCAATGGAAGTCCAGCTAAGGAGTTTAAACCGAGAAGACGTCTGAGACAACGGGATCCTTTAGCCTCTTTTTGTTCCTAATAGTGGTGGAGGGTTTGGCAGGGCTGGTGAGAGAAACTACTAGGATAGGTGCATTAAAAGGAGGGAAAGTGGGAGTTAAGGGTGTCGATGTAAAATTGTTACAATTTGCAGATGACACAGTATTTTTTTGCCAATTGAAATACCAATGCATTCTAGCAATTAAAGCGATATTGCACAATTTTGAAGTAGTATCTAGATTGAGGGTAAATTTCCACAAAATTCATGTTAGGGTAGGGGTTACTGAAGTGGATCTAAATATATTTTTAAAATGTCTTAATTGTGGTAGAATGGAGTTTCCTTTTAAATATTTAGGAATGAGAATAGGAGGTAACCCTAGAAGGGAGGAATTCTGGAGACCCATTATTAAAAGATCAAATCTAGGTTGTCTACATGGAAGGGTAGGACACTATCCTTGGTAAATAGGATCTGTTTGATTAAATCAGTGATTACAACCCTTCCTTTATTTTATTTGTCTTTCTTCAAGCTATCTATTTCGGTATGTAAAGCCATAAAAAGAATACAATCAAACTTCCTATGAGGGTTGGGGGTCTGAAGGGAAGAAAATCACATGGAGGAAAGTCTATCTACCCGTAGTAGCGGGAGGGTTGGGAATCAAAGATATACGGAAATTCAATGATGCTTTATTCATGAAATAGAAGTGGCGTTTAGGGTTGGTAGAGGGAGGACCGTGGCGTGATGTTTTAGAATTAAGGTATGGTGATTGGAGGGATATGCCAAGAACTATGGTTGATAGGAAAGGCTCCTATTGGTGGAAGGATCTGTGTAGGGCGTGTGATATAGGGAACTATCCCAACTAGTTTGATGATAGGGTCAAATGGAAAATTGGGAATGGTAGTTCTATCAAATTTTTGAAGGATAGATGGGTGGGGGATAGTTCTTTAAAGGATAAATTCCCTCGATGTATTCTATATCTATGACTCAGGGGATAATTGTGAGTGAGACAGGGGGTTGGGTGAATAATGGGGGAGGTGAGGAGTTTATATGGCAATTGCTATGGAGAAGACTATGTTTGAGTGAGAGGAAGAACTAAGACAACAATTAGTCACCTTAATAACAAATGTTGCTTGGAAAATAGAGAACCTGATGATTGGATATGGGACGGGGGTGATCAAAACACTTATACAACCAAATTGGGATACGAAGTATTATCAGCAGATCCCACTCGCTAGAATCCTGAATTGTATACGGAATTTTGGTCCCTTAAAGTGCTTGGTACAACTAAGGTGATGGTTTGGAGGGTAATGTTAGGTTACCCAATCGACCTTGCCTGCAAAGGAGGGACGTCACCTTACAAAACAACCTCTGCCCTTTATGTAACAAGGAGGAGGAAACCATCCAACACCTTTTTATAAGTTGTGAGGTAGTGTAGAAAGTATGGGATAATTGTGCTAAATGGCTAGACATTTCTTCTGTTATAAATAAGGACATTGTAAATCATTTTCATAATGTCTATGTAAGTAGGTTGAGTAAGAAAGCAAATATGGTTTGGAAAGGAGTGTGAGTGGCAATAGTTGGAAACATAAAAATAGGATAGTATTTCATAATGGCGTGACGGATGATATTGAAATTTTGGTAATGACACAGATGAAAACATGGTTATGGGCCAAATATAGGAGACAAGGATTCAATTATTCATACTCGGATTGGTCTCTCTACCCTATTGGATGTTTGGCTACTATTAAGTAAGCTCACTCATAAGTGCCAATTTTGAGTGTTTTTATATATGAGAAAGATTGATACTTGTGGGTTTAAGTATTATTTAAAATAGTAATTACTCTCAACTTTAGAGTTTTTGGATCTAAATTTATGTTTTGAGTCCTGAGTTAAAGGAAATAATTTAATCTCAATTATTGTGAAATTTCAGGTATAAAAGAATGAAGAAAATGATAGATTGGAAGATTCATGAAGAAAAGAAATAAAAAGTTTAAAATAAAGAAAGCCTAAGAGAAAAGTCACTTAACCTAGGCCCAAAACCAAGTTTAAAAGGAGAATTTTAGAGTTTTGTGAAGCATCAAGACCTAGAGGACAGAGCCAGCAGTTAGGAATGAGAATCTTCTTCTTCTCTAGCAATCTTCCTTTCATTGGATTGTAATGACTACCATGAGTAGCTAAATCTTCATCTTTGGGATTGAATGTAGTCTTTTGAACTCATTTGTGTTTTGGTGATTTTTATATGTAATATTTAGTTTCTACTCAATTGGTATTTTCATCTTGTGCTTAATGCTAGATTTTATCTGATCAATAGAGTCTTGATTTTGATTCTTGAATTTAACTGGGAAGTACTTTTAAGTTTCTGACCTAGATGGAAATACTCAATATATTGGAATACTAGGGATAAGTTTCGATGTATTGATTACGTATAACATCTGTTCTTAATGCTAGGTAATTTACTAAATAGCTAAGGGATCAATGTTTAGGAAATTTTCTTATGAATTTCATGTCAGAGAAATCCGTGTGAATGATTTTTATATACGCATAAATTGTGAGTATGAATATTGTATGTTCTTATCAAATGCAAAATATGAATGAGGGAGATAGATGAAGTTCAATCCCAGAGTCCTTCTAGATCTTGCAAACTCTTTTTTATAATGGTTTTTTGTTTTTAATTATTCTTTTATGTTTATTGACTCAAATTATTATCAAACCATCTTGAAAATTATAATTGCTTAGTGAGTAGTGAAACTGAGATTTATAAGCAAAACTGTTCTCTGTGGGATCGATATCCTTACTTTACAAATCTATATTACTTTTGACTCGGTACACTTGCCGAAAAAGGTCAACACTCACTTTGGAGAGATAGACATCTTGTGTTGAAGTGGATGAGTAGGGAGTGAATAGGTTGCAGTAGTTGGGGTGGTTTGCTATTATGTAGGTACTGGTCTTGACAAATGTGGAAGATATTGTTGTTAGAGTATTATATAAATTTTAGAGGGTGATAAATTATGCGGATAGAAGGGAGGACACATTGCAATTACAACTGAGATGCAGACTACATTTCGGAAGAGCTCATTGTGCTCAAGATTGGATAGCTGAGGAGAATTAAACATTGCAACATGCTCTGGAGACATGTTGGATAGATGAAGACTGTTGATGTTGGTTATAACAATTTACTTTGCACATATACGTTGGAAAATTGCGGATAGTTCAAGATTATTGGAAGCATATTCCAACAGTTTATTCCTACTATTGTCGATGCTTCCTTATGTAGTTAAGTTTTTTGCTGGGGTACTTGTTTGCAAATGTTGGCTATGATACTTGTTGTATATTGTTTTGGAACTCAGCTAAGGCTACCTGGGATGATAGGAGTTACTTTCTTCTTATGTTTTTTTTTAACAGGGTTAGAACACTCCTTAAGTGCTCTCATTAATTTTATTCTTTGTTGTTCTAAAAAAAATAAAAACTAACTTAAAGTCCTGTGAATCAGACATAAAATTTTAAAAAGGAAAAAGATTAAGGATAGTCGTTTGGATAGTCGTTTTTGAGGGCATTGGGGCTAAACAATATGAGAAAAAAGGACAAATAAACTAAATTATGGAATTTTATAGTTCCCTTTCAGTTATCTATGTTTACCTATTGGCTTTTATCAAAAAGAAGGTATCAACTTGACTTCCTGTTCCGGAAGAACTCAAGAAGAAAATAGAAGAGAAAATTGATTTCTTTTAGTGAGAGGCTATGTGCTTTAAGATATATATTGTCAGCCATTCCACGATTTTATTTATCGTCCTTGAAGATACCTGAAACAGTGGTGACAAACCTAATTAAGATACGAAGCAGATATTTGTGGAAATGATGCCATGAGAGTAGAAAACTAGGCTGGAAAAAATGGGAAAATATTTGAAGATTAAGGGAGCAGGAGGGTTAGATGTGAAAGATTTAGTTCAGTTTAAAAGGTCATCATTGAATAAATGGAAATGGAACATACTAAAAAATGAAAATTTTGTCTGGTCTAAAATCCTAATATCAAAGTATGGAGGGTGGAATATAGATGGAGGCAATTATAATACTAGACAAGCCCTAGGTGGTGAAAGGATTTGAAAAGTGTGTGTGGCAAGGAGAATCAAAATGAGTGGTTTGATGAGCATATTAGCAGGAAACTTGGGAATGAGAAAGGGTTGAAATTCTGGTCTGAAACCCATGTGAGGTGTATTATAGGATGTTTACAGTATTAGAACAAAAATATATTACCGTTTTTAAATGGGAAGTTGGGATGAGGGAGTATGGAAGTGAAAGTTTAATGGAGAATAGAATTGTGTGAGTAGGGAGTTGGAAAATACCTTAAGGTAGGAATTTAACGGAAAAATATGATCAGAAATGGAAGGGAGACTCTTGTGGAGATTACACGGTTAGGTCTGCTTGTGCAGTGTTACAAGGCAATAAATCATAAACCAACAAGATATATAATCTATAAAGAAATTTGGGAGATTAGGGTACCACTATAGGTAAGATTTTTTTGCATGGAGGGTAATCAAAAATAGGGACTAGTTGTTCAAAAGAAATATTATTGAAGAGGCATTTAATAGGAGTTGTCCATTGTGTAAATTTGAACTACAATCTTTAGTTGACTATCTTCTCACTTGTAAAATGACAAATTAGGTTTTGAAAACATGTTATGGCTAGGCGGAGGTAAACACAGTATTTCCGGAGTCCACAGAAGCACATTTTTGACCGATGAATAAGGACAAAGTATGTTTAATAAAGAAATATGAGGTTTAATGTCGTTTGCAATATGGGAAGAGAGAAATAGGTGTGCAATGGAAGGTGTTTTGGGAGATAAGAAGTGATTCAACAGATTAAGTTATGTTTATGGGAGTGGTTCAGAATCATAGACAAGTAGGTTCCCTATGTTCATTCAAAGTGGTTCAGAATCATAGACAAAAACGTTTAAGTTATAATATTGATTAGCATCAACGTAAACTAATTAATGCACAAAACAAAGCTGCTTCTACTAGTTAATCTATATCAGACTCAATGCCCAAGTAGAAGTTGAGTTAGTGTTTATGTCTTATTCAACTCTTAACCTCTAACTTATATAAATTTTAACCAATTTATAAATTAATTTTTACAAAACATATCCTCAACAACTAATTTTACAAAACAAAAATATTGTAATTAGTCACCACAATTTCAGGTTGCCATCCGCAAGCAACTAGTTGTTGACAACAAGCTCAAACTGAGGCATAAATCATGGCCTGAAATAATGCACTGCATCTGCATCTGATAATAACTTAAATATGAAACAACAAAATAATGGCATCACTATATTAAATCGAGTAGATCCTTAATTTGAGCCTTCAATGAATCAACTCAATATACTTATATTTTGCCATTAAGAAAATGACTTTTCGATATATTTTATAATGATTTATTATCTGTATATATACACTTTTTTTTTCATATATACTTACTGTAGCATTGTTTTTTTCTTAATTATTCCTTACACATACATATTATAAACGTCATATCTTTAAACGAGGATAGCCAGTATTCCTTTTTGCAAGAAAAGGAAGAAATTTAATTTGCACATGCAAGTTTGAATTATTTTAGTTTAGAATAGTTTCTTTTCATAGTGTTTTAAAAATTAAAAAAAAAAATGTTCTTTCATAAACTCAATCGCTGAGGTTAAAGTCTGATATAAGTGACGTGTTATTGCTGCATATGTTTAATTTAAACTTAATAGAACATGTGTAATATTCAACCAATTTTAATTTTTCTTAAATTTTGGATAAATTGTGTTGAGAAAAACAAGTCTATTAAGTTTAAATTAAACATATTACACATGCCTTGTTCTCCTATAAAGACATTTCGTTAGGCAAATTATAATGCCCTGAGAAAAATTAATTAATAAAATTATCTATTGTTCTTAAGTTGAGATTTGTTAATAAAAATATTATCTTTTAAGTGAATTTATAGAATTTTCTTAGTAAAATTAATTCATATATTAATCTTTTATTTTATGGATGAAATTTGTTGAACAAATTCCTGTCTGTTGGAAAAATTATGTAAAATTATAATTTTTTCAGAAGAATCAAGCATACCTAAATCCAAAAATAAATTTCACTTAAACATTTAAATGTTGTAAATCCAACTTGTTTTACAATACGAGAGAAATGTTATAAACATGTATATATAAAATATTATTGATTTTAAATGTTACCTGAAAAATGATGTTAATGCACAAGTTATCTTAGCATGTCGCTGCAACTTCGCCTCTAAGCACACCAAAAAAGAAAAAAACTATCTAAGTTATCTTAACACCCAACAAATAATAACAATATTTGTAAAAAATCAACATGATTTCACTCTTCATAATATTTGTTCACACTTGAATGAATGAATAAAGGCAGTCTTCGTCGCTTAGGAACATATATTCCTAAAGTGATTCCTTAATCTATGCATTTTGAAAACAAATAAGCAGCGTACAATTTTTGCTTAAGCAAGACCCTGATTTGTATGATATTGTAGCATATAAGCAGAAAAACAATATTACTTTATGCACCTAAGCATACATTTTACTATAAGAAAATAACTATTTAGAGACTAATTTTTAGCTATCAAATAAAATGGTTGTTAATTGTGACCAAAATAGTCACTAAATTAAATTTGGATTGCTAAATAACTATAAAATAGAAGTAATGATTGAATTTAGTGACCAATTAGGTTAAGATAACTGGTATCTAACATTAGCTACCAAGGTCTTAGAGACCTATGCTATTAGATTCTAAATTGATATCTAATTAAGTTAGAGACTAATTCATAATCTAATGATATTGGTTATTAAAACCTTGATAACTAATGATAGATACCAATTATCTTGACTTAATTGGTCACTAAATTCAATCATTACTTCTATTTTGTAGTTATTTAGCAACCAAAATCTAATTTGGTAATTATTTTGGTCACAATTAGCAATCATTTCATTTGGTAGCTAAAAATTGGTCTCTAAATAGTTTTTTTTCTTTTAGTGTTTGAATTGTTATCCAAAGAGAAAGGTGGAATCACTGAATGATGAATTTGAGTTGTTCACCTCTAGCATAGAAGGGAGAAGGTGAACTAAATTGTCAAACCCTAACATACATTTTAGCGAAAACATAGTTAGAAAGTGTTATAGTAATGTGTACCACGGGAGGACGATCAACAAGGACAGGGGCATTAAGTCACTACTCCATATAAGTTTTGTTCATTGAGTTTACGTCATGCATAGGTTATTAATGAATACTGAAGATACCCTAATAACCCCATGATACACATCAAAGTATGATCAGTGGATCAACCACCCTTGTCCCATCCAAAGCTGAAGTGCATATTGTGTGAGAGGGTTTCAATTTTGAATGGAGGATGGAAAAGTATCGTACCATTGCATATTTAGATACCACATCAACTTTCAAAAATTTAGATGAGATTTGCCCTCACTAATATTGCTCCTATCCTCCACACCTTTGACATTGTAAAGTTCTTTACAGCTCAAGGCACCTTAATGTTTAACATTAATGACTTCATCTCTCGTCGAACAGTTGGCCCATGTAGAGCTTTAGGATTTCTAACCCTTATCACTAGTTTGTGTAGCTTTGTATACACCTCAAGTGGATCCACTATATGACAAGCCATATGCTTCTCTACATTCATCAATCACATGCTCTTTTATAAGGTGTTACTGTGTACTTACTCAGGAGGTAGAAGAACCTCAATCACATGCAATAATATTTCCTCCACCTCCACTAGACATGTAGTAGATGGTAGTCACAATTGTAGCAATTCAAAAGGGTAACAATATTGTTATGGACACACTAGGTGAATTTTCTTTCTATATGTCCATTGGTGTTTATAGGTCATTTCCACATCCTACACAGATAGAGTATAATGCTTATATCGGTTGGCCAATAGGTTTTGGGGAGCAATTTGCATTCGAATCCTCAAGTTTTAAAGACATTAACTCTACTTCTGACTCTGATGACAATTACGACACACTAAACAAGTCTGATTAAGCTAACAATTTTTACTATATTTTAGTAGATTTTTCAAAACTATTGTAATGATTTCAAATGACATGTTTTAAGTTAATTATCTTGTATGCATATCTTTCTATATTTCTTTTATACATGTAACATAATTATATAGGTTATTAATTATCTAATTATCAATGATTGTGTATTCGTTCTTTTTCTCTTATTTTCCATCTGATCATGGTGAATATAAGATGTGAAAAATCTTTAGGCGATGGGAAAGTGTAATAGATGTTTTCATTGCGAAGAAAGTGAACCAACGAGGGCACAAATTTGGCTTTGTAAGGTATCAAGGGGTAACAAATGTAGAGTCACTGGAGAAAAGCTTGGATAATATATGGATAAGGAATACCAAAATATATGTCAATAGGCATAAATACAAAAGGTATGACAATCTATAACACAAGCTAAAAGGTAGAAGCGCGGAGGTGAACATCAAGAAAACAAAAGGAGGTCAAAGTAAGGAAAAGAAGACAAGCACTAAAAAGGTGTGGAGGAGTAAATAAAGCCATAAATGTATGCAAAGCTATAATGAGAGGGAGAAATAACATGCAAGGAAAGGATAGGTGGAGAGGAATAGAGATAATGGCCGGTGATATTTTGACACCACTATTCATCTTTGACACCATTTAACATTAATATATATTATTATTTTATTTATATATAATATTTTATTAACAAAATGCAGTGTCAAATGGAAGTATAATATGAACAGTAGTGTCAAACTAGTATTTTCTTAGAGATAACAGTGACAGAGAAAAGAAGTATGGAAAGGGTCATCTAGAATTTGGAGGAATGGTTATCCAATATCTTTGAATCCATCACATCGTGGGATAAAAGAACATTGTTGGGTATTTGGGTAAGGTGTTTTAAATATGAACAATTTTAAATTCTTACATTTGTGGTGAAATTGGAATTCTCTTATTTCAAGTAGTTAAATTACTTTCCTACATTCTTATAGTTTCATTTTCTTTTAAAATTCTCTATCCAAAAGTAAAACATTTCAAATTTGTCGTAGAAATGAATTATTCTCAAAAGGTTTTTCAACTTTTATTCAATGATCCAATTTAACATATTTTTATATCACATATTACTTTTGTTTTCTTTTTTTTCATGTACATGTGTATCATATACAGAAGCACAAACAAAAAAAAAATAAAGTTAAAACAATGATGATTGATTGGTCTTTGATGAAAATCAATTAAGGCAGAATAAGAGATAGTCAAAAAGAGTAGTTGCAAGACATAACAAATTTGTGGATAATTATCATAAAAACACACGTATATGTATTACATACATAATAATTTTCTAGTGGTGAAAGATAGTGACACATGTTATACAAATAAGATTAAATAATTATCAACGAAATTTGTAGAAAGGAATTTTGGGTGCCATTTTCCTCCATATGCATGTGTCAATGTACGTTTCTTCTTCCTTGGTTTTCACGTTTGAAATTGATGATTGGGGAATGAAGATTGGAGCCGAAGCATGAAGAAAATGTAGAGGAGGTTCACACTTTGAAGATGAGATGAAGTTGTGGTTCAATTTGTAGAGTAAGATTAGGCTAACATTTAGGAAGAAATCTAAAATAATGTTTTCTGTAAAACTCATATAGATATAACCTTGTCAAGTTTAGAAAAGTTGAAACAATTTGGTAACAATTTAATATATTTATCAAAATTATTTTTTACAAGAGAGAGTATCTTTATTTATAGGACAAATTCTAATCCTAACATTAACTTGTCTTAGAAGCTTTAAAAATTATTTTAAATAAGAGTTTGACAAATAACAAATCCATAAATAAAGAAGATAAGAATGACATATGAGACATTTTAAATAACATATGTAAAAAGCTTTTTTTCATTAGTATTACCATTACTTGTTTTTTGCTTTTAAATTATTCTTATTTCATTTCATGTTGTTATAGTCTAGGAACATGTTGCTATGCATTTATGTTAGGGTCATTTTTACTACTGGTATTCAAATTTTTACTTTATGTCAATATACAATTCTCAGTTTAATCTATTTGTAGTTGATTTAGTGCCCTCTTTTTTAATGATATTGTCTAGAAAGATTTAATTAAAAATCTATAAAAATGATAAAATTTATTTCTTTGTATTTTTATTATTAAAAGGGATATTTCAATAATTAAAAACTTAATTAAATTCTTTTAGTAAGGAATTGTTTAGGGAAATCAATTATTTCATAAAGTTTATTACTTCTGTCAACATCTAATTGAAAACTTAAAAATTGCTAGAATAAATAAAAGTAACTTACAATAGTATTTATTTTGGTTGAATATAAATTAATTTCCAAGTAAACAATGTGTAATTTTTAATTGATTTTGACTAAAAAAATATTAACATCTTAAGATCCGTAACGTACAAGAATAACTCATATTTTAAAACCAATGAAAGGATAGTACTAAAAATACCTCAGCCACTACACTCGTATCCATGTATACATTATAAAAGATCTTAAACTAAATTCAATTTGATATTAATTAGTTCAAAATCGATGTAAATGGATGTTTCTGTTTGTAGTTGAGCTATGCAAAGTGACTTAATATTAAAACTATTACATATGGGTTGAAGCAATGAAAGATCACACCTATAAGTCCAAATGACGACACTTATATTGTATCGGAGATTACGGAAGCATTTTAAACCTGTTTTAGAGATAATATTTCTTAGACTATCACGATAGCTAATAGTTTAGTTTTGTTTAGTGTTGAAGACGAAGAAGAACCACCAAAAACAGGTGCATTACATATCACAAGACAAACAGATAAACGTACAATAATCACTTTTATAAGGTGTTATAAATAGATTTGGAATCTCTTTTATGATTTCAAAAATATATTATATGAACATTTTTGGCTCGATAAATTGTAAGTAAATTTTTTAAACCATATATTATTTTGATATTAATATATGTTATAGATGTAATAAAAATAAATAAAGGTCAAACATTTCATTTCTATATAATTGTAACTTATAGCAGTATAACATTCTAATCTGCTATAAAAAAATAATTTTACAGCACATCATACTTATATTTTGGAAAAAAAATATTTTAATAAATATGTATATATATTTTTGTAACAAGTTTAAAAAATGTATAAAAAATAACATATAAATGTTTGATATTATTAAATTATGAAAACTGTACACAGGTTTGGATTGGTTTAAAAAGAAATTCCGTTTAAACCACTTGATATCGTGAAGCAGTGACATTTGTCAACGATTTTGTTGTCAAACTAGTTGAGCACATGGTTGAGCAAATTAAAAGCTATATGTTGTCACATCATCGATTAATAATGATAGAATGATATTTCATGAAAAATAAAAAATAAAGAACAAAGACAAATAAGAACATAGAAACTGAAAACCTAATTTACTTAAAAATATACATAATGCTGTATCCGGAAAATTTATTATGTAACGTGACCGCCACGTATAAACTTACAAACCTGAACCTAAAATACGAGTTTTAAAAAATGTTTTTTTCAACTGTATTTTTAAAATATATTGATTTTGATAAGTTAAAAACGTTTTTAATATATTTTAAAAATACAATAGAAGGACAACATTAAAAACTTAATAAAGAATCCAAATTAATACAATAGGGATTAAAACGTTAATTTGAAAAACAATATAGGAACTAAACATAATAAACCCATAAAGGGATAACCTACTAAAACATTATTAACTTCATAAATGGATCTTAATCTTAATCTTAACAACAAGAAAAAGCTATTCTAAAGCACGACACTTGAATCTCTTTGATGGCAGGGTTGGAAGCGGATTTAGGTTTCTTAATTACTTCAAATCTCGGACAAAGGATACCACAACTGAATCTCTTTGTTAGGTGAGACTTTAGCGTCAAATTGCATTTGAGATAGGGTAAGTTGTTTATCGTTTTGTTGTAATTGCTAACAAGTTTTGTTCATTCATGTAGACTATGCTCATGGAGTGAAATAATGACTATTATAATTTTTAATCTTTCTCCTTTACTGCATTGTTCAATTTAGAGGAATAATTAGTAAACAACAAAGCTTTTATGTTATCCAGTGGGAGTCCCCAATGTTTGGTCCAGGATGAACAAATCCATTTTTGAATTGGAATGTTATTAGTTTTGATCAAAGTCTAGTTAACATTGTCTATCTTAAGGAAGTCTTATTTTCATGCTACGTAGAGAAAGAAAACATTTTGTGTGTGTTACAAGTCATTTTACTCTCTTCAAGAAAACAAACTTTCTATTTTATTTTTTTATAAATAAATCTTAATATATATAGTAAGAGTGTAGACTTAGTGAGATAAAATTCTTGTATTCATTCTACGTGACTTTAATCTAACTATATGTAGAAAAACTTTCAATATCCTATATGTAAACACCTATCATATATGTAAACACTTTTGTGTATAAGTTAAGATTGACTTTTTTATTTCAAAAACTACTAATGTTATTTCAAAACAATACTAGTATGTAATAGTTTAGAAAATCTAATTGAATTTATTTGATTCTTAATTGTTATTTCTACTAATCTTGTATTTTTATATAGAGAAGACAATCTAACAGGTAAACGTATTAGATGGTCTTGGTAGATTGTACTAATATACAATCCATTTAAACATCTATAGTGGAACATATTATTTTGAAGTGGAAAGATCCTGATGTGGAAGCAAGATTCATCTATGCACACATCTTCTACAATTGATTCTCTCTTAAATGGTGCAAATAAAATACTCCGTTTTACCTTATTTTTTATGCTTAAATAGAAGAAAATATAATTAAATTATTCTACAACATCTCTTGCAATAAATTTGATTGTATTGAATTGTAGTGAATGGAAATCCAATTTGTAAATATGGAACAAAAATTGGAAACAAAAAATTTGAACTAATCATAGGACCAAATACCTGCAATGTAATTGTGAATAATATATTTACAAGATAAACTATGACTCAGAAAGAAATATTTGATAATTATAAAAATAATATCTAAGATTTAGTTCTAAGATGAATTCATGGAGAAAGAATTATAAATAGAGATTTCAGAAATATAGAAGGGGAAACGTTAGATAACAATCTCTAGACCTAATTTTGTTTTCTTTTTGTAATTCTTTGCTTTATTCTTCTTCATTAAAACTTGCACTAAAAATACATAAAAATTATTTAGATCTCAAAATATAACATGTGAAACAAGAATTTAAAAGAATAAAAAATTGTCTTGTACAAAAGAGACTTAAGTAAATTTAAAAGAAAAAAGTAAAATAGAATTAATGTACAATGGAGAAAAAAGAATAGTGAGATGAGAAAAGATGAGATGAAATACTTGAAAAAGAAGGAGAGTGGAAATCATTTGAGAGAAATGAAAGATATAGCATTTGAATGACACTTTTAATGAAAACATTTGTAGTCAATAATAAAAGAAAAGAAAAAAGAAATACTAATGAGACAAAGAAAATTTGAGAAAAGTTTAGAATGTAAAATTAAAAAAGAAACATCAATTGTTTCCTAATACAAAATATTCTACATCCACTATTTAATAATTAATATAAAGAGTCAATGCTATATTAATTATAAAAGAAATGAATATAATATTTACTTTTTAATTCCACTACAAAGATAACAATATAGACAATAGTCCTAATATTTCACAAAAATCACCTAATTCATTTCTCCATTAAATTCTCCTAAAATCGATATCATATTAACAACCTAAATCATGTTTTATGCTCTTGTCTTAATTAATCTCTCTTGTCACGTTTGTTGCACTACAAATTACTGCATATCATTAGACGTCAAATTTGTGTAAATTTCTATATAGTAAATATCATAATATAATTGTAACGAAGTATCAACCAAATCTAACACAGCTCTATTTCATTTTTATATGAAAAGTTAAAATAAAAATATTTTAATATTTTATTCTAATATCAAACTGATGATGGTTGAATAAGAGTATTTGCGTGAGATGTTAGAGAATACGCACCTCAGTGAGTAACATATTGATGAATAATTGTAAAAAAATATACTAATAACTAGTGCAATTTTAAAATTATTTTTTTGCGACTTTCAACTCAGATGAAATAATTTCATATCATAAGGGTTGCAACATGTCACATCTAAGTATAGAAAAGCGCTAACATAGGCACTTAAGTTGGCTACATTTTATCTTTTCATTTTTATAATAAAAACTATCCCTTGAAAAATGTTAAAAAATGAAATTGTCAATTTAACTTTAGTTATAAATATTTATGAAGCATTTAAAGCTGCTTCTTGAGTGGCCTTACACGCTTTTCTTCTTTTTGAAGCATTATTGCCTAGTTGAGCATACACACTGAAATAATATTAAAATCAACATATATATATATATATATATAATAATGACAGATAAAAAATGATGACTTATCATATCCCATATAACTCCAAGGGAACACATGCATGTGAGTGGTATTGTGGTTAAATATTTAAACTTCTAGAAGCACAAGACGTAAAAGAATAAAATAAACACTTCATGGTGTGTGTGTGCATATATACTTCATAATTTTTGATCCATTAATTTAAAAGGGAAAATCTTAAGGTGCGAGAACAACTGGGTATATTCTCTAAGAAGTTATTTTCAAATCAACTACTTTTATTATAGTTAAAATTTAATAAAAGTATTAAGTTTCATAGTATTTAATTAATAATAGATTATGGAATCTATTGGAAATAATATGCAACCAAACAGAAAGAGGAGTATGCTCCTAAATTGTCAGAAACCAAATGTTAACATATAGAGAAGGAACTAAAGAAAAGAAAGACAGTATGAAAAAAAAAAGGTGTAATAAATTTTAACAATAAGCTAAAGTAATAAAAATAACAACTGAACGCTTTCTCTGTATAAATTTATATTTTTTATAAAATAAAGACAAAAGGGACATACATTTATTCTCATAAAATAATTAAAAATATGCTACTAATTCTTCTATAAATTTAATATTAATTTAGAGAGCATTTAGATCCAATCCAACTTAACCTTTTCTCTATATTGCGATAAAATAAGAGAAAGAAAGTATAAATATATTTAATATTTGTCAATCAGTGCTTTTACACTATATTAACACCATTAAAGAACTAAAAAAAAATATTAAAAAACATGATCATTTGAAAACATGTTTTTATGTATGATAATTTTATTAACTAACAGGAGTGTTAAGAATATTTATTTACGTTTGTCATAAATTAAATACAGTGACAAACAAAAATAAATGCTAGTCGACCTTTCCTTGACTACACTATACATAAAGTATAATATACTTATTTTTTAGGCCAGAATTTAATGAGTATGAACATAAAGAGAGAGACAGAGAATTAAATTATTATACAAATGTCTGTTAAAATCAATGCACGTGGTTCCAAATACTGACAAATTACACATCACCGAATCACAAAACACCACTTCACTTCAGCTAGTGGCCATTATTAAGCTTCTAGAAGTTTAGGCATTTATAACAATAAAATATTATTACAATTCTGGACCACCTTTAGCATTTAGTTTACTTTATAACTAATCTAATTTTGGAGTTTATGTTGTAAATCAATTATGATGTAATTAATAATTTTTAATTTAAGTAAGAGTACCGGTGGAGTAATCACTAAAAAATAGGTTTTTGTAATTTTTATTGCATTAGAAATATCAACTCATACAGTTAATAAAGAAAAATAAGAAATCTTAACCCATTAAACTTTTCACCGGGTACGAGTTAAATTAAGTTGATCGACCTGCTGGATAAGGGTGAAAAAAGAAAAAGAAAACGTATATGATATACTACGGGTACAGCTGTGTGTATATAATAGATTGAGAAGTATTATATATATTATTAATTTTTGGTGAACTTATAAATAGTCTTGGAAGCCATAAACTTATTTTTAAAAATATATAAAAAGATGTTTTTAACATAGATTTTGTAAAAATATTGTCACTTGATATCGTTTAGAAAGATGAATAAGATGAATCATTTTTTTTTTATGTGATCACACGCGAAATGTAAGTTAAACTTAAAATATTTAGACTTTGAATATGAGATGAGATTTGTAGTTAGAAGAACAACTCTAAAATTATTTAAATAGACAATGGGAAGTTTAGATGAAATATGAAGTTATTTAAGAAAAGATATAATTCACGTAAATTCAGGGAATACAACTACAATGCTTTTGTATTCAGCTTTTGTTTTGCTTATGTTTACTATCCTTTGTTTATGAGACTCCCATAAAACAATATTGGATCCAAGATACACACAAAATCCTGTAATAGACTTCCTATCATTCAAGTCTGATCCCCAATTAGCATTACTGAAACCAAAATAGATTAAGTGAAAGACTTGCGAATGAGAAGATCAAGATGACTTGTTCCAGTAACGTATTGTAAGATCTGTTTGAGAGCTTTCCAATGATGCTCTTGAGATTGATGCATGTATTGACTGACTTTGTTGATAGAGTAGGCAAGCTCAGAAGGTGTAATAGTTACATATTGAAGAACACCAACTATTGATCTATAGAATGTAGGATCATTGAAGGCAATTGTGTCATCTTGAGTCAGACATGTGGTAGATATCATAGGTGTGGGCAGGGACTTAACTTCATGCATGTTTGCTTTCTGCAACAATTGCTTAATATATTTAGTTTGAGGGTGAATGCCGGTTTTTCTATGCCAAGCAACTTCTATACCAAGAAAATAATGTTAAAGACCAAGATCTTTTAATGATAATTTTTTTAAAAAAATAGATATAATAGAAGATATTTCAGCAGAGGAACTACCAGTTATATATCATCAACATAAATTAGTATAAAAATAGTTGGCAGTTCAGAAAATTTAGTAAATAATGAAGGATCATTAGTAGTGGAATTAACTAAAGTTTGGATTAACTTATGAAACCAATAGCGTGGAGCCTGTTTATGACCATAAATAGTCTTATTAAGTTTACAAACCTATCCAGGATTAGCTGAAGCAAATCCAGGAGGTTGTTGCATATATACGGTTTCCTCTAAATTGTCATGAAGAAAGGCATTGTTGATGTCTATTTGGTGGATAGGCCAGCTAGAGGAAATAACATATTAAAGCACAACTCAAACTATTACAGGCTTGACAACCAGACTGAATGTCTCCATGTAATCTAGGCCAGGTGTTTCATGAAATCCCTTGCTAACTAAGCGAGCCTTGTGATGCTAAAAATAACCATTTGCGTTGTATTTGTTCTTATAAACCCATTTACAACCAACAATGTTGCAACCAGAGAGGAGATCAATTAGTGTTCATGTATTATTTTTAACTAGTACATCATATTCAAGTTGCATAGCCGTGAACCAATTTTTATCAGCTAAAACTTCCTTTAATGAATTTGGTTCAGAGGATTCAAAAGTAATAACAATATCTATTTTGGGTTTGAATATACTTGCTTTTGATGTGTGAACATGTGATGCTTGTTGTTAGTAGAAGGTAATATTGTATCACTATTTTGATCAAATAAAGAAGGTGGTTTCATAGAAGAATGAGGTTGAGCATACTACGAAAATAAAGGAGGTGGTTGCATAGGAGAATGTAGTTGAGCAGACTGTGAAACTAAGTCACTTGTTGGCATGTTTATAGCTTCTATCATAGGGCTTGTGATAGGTAACATTGATTGAGGAGTTGCAGTAGATAGAGAAGCATTGATAGATACTACCACATTTATAGGAACATTGCTATTTGTAGTTAACTGAGACGATAAAGTAGGCTGCTATAAAAAAGGGTTAGCCGAGGTAGCATAATGAAAGTAATATTCATTGAAGATTACATGTCATGAAATGTAGACCTTAGCATTGGAAGAAAGGCAAATATAGCCTTTACTTTGTGGACTGTATCTAAGAAAGAGGCACATAGAGGAGTAGAAATAAAATTTATTTTTATTATATGGACATAGCAGAAGAAAATAGACAACCAAATACTTTATAAAAGTAATAATCAGGTATTTTGTTAAATAAAACAACATGAGGAGAAAACCGTTTAAAACTTTTGTTGGTAAAAATTGATTATTTGAACAATGGTAGCAAAGGCTTCTCTTCAAAATTTTTGTGGGAGAGAAGCACCAGCTAAGAGGGCCAATCCCATGTCAACATTGTGATGATGTTTGCATTCAATGGAGTCATTTTGCTCATGTGTGTGTGGACAAATGAACTGATATTAAATGTTATGAAGATTTAGAAAAGATTGCAAACTTATAAACTCTTTAACATTATCAGTTGAAATAGATTTAATTTTACGATTAATTTTATTCTCAACATATTGTTGAAAATGATTAAACACAGAAGAAACCTGAGATTTTGTGTGTAATAAGTACAACCAAGTATATTTAGAATAGGCATCTAAAAAGACAATGTAATATTTGGCTACACTAGTAGCTTCAATAGGTGAGGGACCCCAGATATCAATGTAGACCAGTTCAAGAGGAGTAGTAAATATTATTAGATTTAACAAAAGGAATCTGATGAGCCTTTACAGTAACACAGGTATCACAAAACATGAAATAATTATTCTTGAATGAAATATGACAAGATTGCAACACTGTCTTAATAATATCAATAGCAGCATGTCCTAAGCATGAGTGCCAAAGTTTAATAGTAGACTTAATATGATCCATATTAGTGATGTTTGCATTATACAAATAATGTTTTGAAAAAATTTCAAACATATATAAGTCATCTTTGAGATTTTCTTTAAGAATTGTTTGATTTGTAACTTGATTTTTGACATAGCAGGCCTAAGAATGAAATTCAAAAAAGGCATTATTGTCACAAGCACATTTAGAATTTAATAATTTTTTGTTAATATTGGGTACATGTAAAAGATCTTTCAACAAAAACTAATTGGAATTATTCAAATAAGAGAAAACAACAGAGCCAACAACTTTAATATTCATACATGTACCGTTGCCAAACTTTAGAGTTTCATGTCTTGTATAGGGGTGTTTGACAGAGAAGGCATTAGCATCATTAGTAATGTGGTGTGAAGCACCACTATCAAGATACCAGAGAGGATCTTGTATAGTGGAGGGTGCTCCAAGAATGGAAGGAGTACTATCACCATCATCTGCATTTAAAAACTATGAAGTATTGACAAAAATGGAAGATTGATGATCAGTAATCATACCTATGCCAACACTTGATAGCAAAATGACTAATTTTGTCACATATTTGACAATGTAGTTTGGTATTCTGCCAAGAACTAGAGATATTTGACATTGGGTTAAGAACAAATCTTACCCTTGGATTGTAATAATTTTTGTGTCTCTGACTTGTTTCTTGAGAAATTTTGAGTGTTTCTGTTAGAAGATCCATTGTATCTTAATCTATTATTTTGATTTTGTTGAGATGACCAAGAACCCTAGACATAGTGAGCTTGAATAATTGATTGTTCAACAACATTTTTTTCTCAAATCATTCTTCTTGAGATAGTACGAGTGTTTCTATTTCTTCTACGGTGTATAAATCAACTCAAGAAAGAATTGAAGTAATAAAGTTATCATACTCTTCAAACAATCCATCTAAAATCACTTTAGCATGATTATATGTAGATATGGGAGAACCATTGGCAGCAAACGCGTCTATACTCTTTTTTATATCAAGTAAAGAAAGAAAGATAGATTTGTCCTTCTAAAATGTCCTCATTTTAATCTTTAGTTTCTTTATCTTTACTTTGTTCTTATTAGTATAATAGACAAGCAATTTATTACAAATTTGAAAAGACGTGTTCAGACTATACCACTTTAACAAGAAGAGGAGTAGTCATGGATGCCAGCATCCACGCAACTCACTACTGGTCTTGCTGTTTATACTGAAAAAATTAAAAATCATTATTATGTTCTTAATAAAAAATAAATACATGTGTATCATGTTATAGTAGTATCGTAATTAATTCAATTTAAAATTTAAAAAGTAAATATAAACTGAACGAGTCATCTTAAGCCAAAGTATCATTAATCCGTCACACGGTATTACTTTCCAGCCAAAGGATAATATTTATTGAGTACAAATAGATACTCAATTCTCTCACAAATAAACAGAATCTTCCAAAATACTCATTAAACCTTCAAATAGAAATACCAGAACCTTCAGAATTATAGATAGAATCTGTAGTATTCCAAGTTGATGAAAACCAGCTAAATATTGTACTTAATGTAACGGAATTTGATATCTTGACACAGAAAAACTAGTTAACAATAAATTATATTATTTTTCTTTTATTTTTAAATATTAATATATATTATTATATTATGAAAATGAGATTATTAGATGGATTTTCTTCTGAAAATTTTAAAGTGTAAATTTCCTAATATCAATCACAAACCAACAAAAGTACCACGAAACCTACCATTTTCATGGATTTTAGTGGTTTGACACTAGTAATGTGAACGATCCATTCTAGGTTTTGTTTGGTTTTGAGAACCATGGTCTGGCATGCTCAAACTATAAACAAGTGTACTAAATGCTTTTGCTGTTTCACAATATAGTTTAAGACAAAATTGTTCACATAACATTTATTATTCTGAAAAAATAATAATAAACCAGCCGACATATAATCCAAAACACCGTTTCCCTGCCCATAAATACAGCAAGAAACTCTTCTTTTCCAATCACACACCCCACTTCTCCTTAGAAAGTGGAGAGAAAAGAGAGAAAAAAAGAAACTTTCTCTTGAATCGCCATGACCATGAAGAAGGATTCCATTGTTCTCTACTCAGCTTTGGGAAGAGGACACCTAGTTTCAATGGTGGAACTAGGCAAACTCATACTATCCCACCACCCTTCTCTCTCCATCACTATCCTCTTCCTCACTCCA
>Ga0099824_1002448_pt1 | contig 27120 bp, 22 predicted proteins | sample SiratrowhiteBW_FD_76837 | JGI IMG/M metagenome (GOLD analysis project Ga0099824, IMG submission 76837) | Root nodule microbial communities of legume samples collected from California, USA - Siratro white BW | ecosystem: Host-associated > Plants > Roots > Nodule | place: USA: California...
GGGGAGCAGGTGCTTTAGCACATATTTATGAGAAGCTAGGAGATGCTTCTCTGGCTGGAACCAAACAGTTGGGGATTTTTATTACCCTCTTACAGGTAAATGTTAAGCCTTAGTTAATTAAGAACCTTAGCTTCATTGCTTGTAACTTTATTTATTGTTGACAGGCATGGATATATGAGCATTTCCCATCTTTGGGAAATCAGGATATTAACCAGAGCTATAACGAGGTACTTCCAAGGGCTTCTCGATATGTGGTTAGCCGTCGTCCATCTCGGTTGAATGATGTGAGAGGACAGTTAGATGGACTTACTGCATCTGATGTCATCTGGGCTCCATATGATTCTCATAGACTTAGTCATCCATATGAGCCGATTTCATTGTTTCATGGTTTTATCCGATTAGTCTATACTTATTGGTCTTGTATGTGCTATCCATCAACAATACATTGCTAAATGCATTTAACAATTTCAAAGAATCAGGATGAGTCCAAAAGATATCACTTACAACTCAGGAGGACTTCTCAAACCTATGCCAATGAATATACTTGTCACGCTCCAACAACACCATCAACTGCTGCATTTCAGTTTTTGATCCTCTAATCGATCTCTTATATCTATATCTGGTATTATACAACTGTTTCAATGTCGTCACATTGTCTTCATTGTTCTCTTTAAGGGTATGCAAGATGTTCTTTGGTTTCACTCAACTATTTGTCATGTCCACCACTAAAGCTTACTCATCGGGTCGTAACCTACCAGCATAAGAGTGACCAACCAATGTCTCAACCAAATCATGATTATGAAATCCACATACAACTTTCAAAACCCAACCTTCTCCACCTTTTATTGGTTTGCCACGCAATCTGAATGGACAGTCACACTTCCTTGTGCCGGTTATAGTCACCTCTAAATCAGATCTATACTTTCTATATTTTCCACTTCTTTCACATCCCAGCAACACAAATGTCTTCCTCCCTTGTGCTCCAGTTGCTTTGTCGGATCTAAATATGACAACAACAAAGCCAAGACCAAATGCAACCTTCCGAACCCATTGAAGTAACCCATCTCGTGACCTAAACAGTTCATCAATTGTAAAATCAGTAGTGCGGTCTTGTTCTCGAACCACTAAACCACTATCAGACAGTTTATTTACTTCCTCTGAAAATATGCAAAGACTATCCATATCTGTAACACAACATTTGAGAACACCATCACAACATTTCAGAACACCATCTCAAAAAAAAAAAAAAATAACATGTGTAAGTATTAAGTTAACTTTAAACTGGATGGCCAGTGGGGTGGGTCCATCCGGTTTGCAAATTTGTAAACCGGATGAAACGTATCCGATTTACAAATTTGCAAACCGGATGGACCCATCCCACTGCCATCCGGTTTACAAATTAACTCAACACTTACACATTGGATGGATGGGCATTCGATTTGTAAATTGTACATCGGATGCCACCTCCCCATTTCACATCCGATTCACAATTTACAAACTAGATGACCTTCCATCCAGTTTATAACTCCTAAATTTTTTCTAAACCGGATGACATTCATCCGGATGACCTACCTATCGACGAAAATATACCAAAATCCAAAAATCTTACCTCTCCATTGTTCTTCGTCGTCGATCAACATTTCCGACAAATCCAAAAAGCTATTCCACCGTTTAATCCACCTATAAACTTTCAAAATCGCTCTGTCTATGAACAATTGCAGAGAGATTTTACACTGTATTCATACTGTAACACTAACAAATGACAATGTTAAAACGTTCAGTTTCTATTTCAAATATCATAAGGTCATTTACATCATTTCAACAGGGATAATTTTGACATTTTAAAAATTTATGGAGGTGCAGGACGAAGGTATTGGGGTGCTGAAAGAATTCGTCGTTAATCAATTGATATAATTCGGCGTATTAGGAGAATAAGTTTGGGCCTACCCCGTTAAACGGGTTTTGGTTGGAAATGACTGATTCTTCCTGCACCTCCATACTGTCTTCCTACACCTCCATCTTACCCTTTTAAAAAAAAATTTAAATCCCATCTTACCCTTCACCTCATTAACTCAGCACCTCCATCTCTCACCACCTCCAAGACAGCCACCATGTGCCACCATGCGCCACCATGCGCCACCAAGCTACATCTCCACCACCTCAAAGGCACCCACTATATGCCACCAAGCTGCACCTTCACCACCTTAAAGGCAGCCACTATACGCCACCAAGCTGCACCTCCACCACCTCAAAGGCAGCCACTATGCGCCACCAAGCTTCTCCTCACTCTATGCATACACGGCGTCAACCACCGTGTGCCAACAATGTCCTCCAAGAGCTGCATCTCCACCACCTCCAACGTGTAGCTCCTTATGCACCTCCAACGTGCACGTCCTTGCACCATATACCTTCACTACAAGCCACCTCATCAAGCCAAAACCCTCTCCCAAAACTCAACCAGAAATCCTCTATGCCACCTTGCTGCACCACCATGTTGCAGGTTGTGTAACCTGCAATGCATTCGAAAATTAAAATGCATTGTGGGTTGTGCAACCCGCAACTTATTTTGAAATTGAAATAAGTTACGGGTTTTACAACCTACAATGCATTCTAATTTTCGAATGCATTGCGGGTTACACAATCCGCAATTCATTGAAAAAAAATCAATTGCAGTTTGTACAACCCGTAATAATAAAGGTGCATGAAATGGGTATCTTCGTCTTTTCTTCATAGTTAAAATGGGAATATTTTAAAGTATGGAGGTGCAGGAAGACAGTATGGAGGTACAGGAAGAATCAGTCGTTGGAAATAGGCCCAGAGGCCTTATTTTAGTTGTTTTTGGTTAGAAGGATCAAACAAAAAAATGAATGTTGACTGAAAAAGGGTTATTAGTGACAAAATATTCTGGCAATATACTAAGAAAGTAGGTAAAATATTAGAAGGTTTAGTATGATATCAGTACTAGAATATGTTATTCTCTAAGAAAATCAAAAGAATAAATATAAGGTGTTTATCATGAAAAAGGGGGACTGAAAAGTTCTATTTGAGATAGCCTAGAGAGCGATAAAAAAACTTTTTGGCCAGAACAAATTGGCATGCACTGTGGGGCTAGGTAAAATTTTCCTACTCCCACTGAAGAAAACCTTGAGAGAAACCCTAGCAGAAAATTCAAATGAAAAATGAGAAACAATAGACAACCCACCCCTAACGAAGGGAATGGAGATTCGCCAACTCTCCAAAAAATCCTCGAAACCATGAATGACTTACAAAAAACAATAAGGAATTCAGAAAGCAATCGAAAGAGTTGAGGGCTGACAGAGAAAGACAAAGAGAGGAGGCTTAGATCGAACAAGAGCAATTAAGAGAAGAAGCAGACGAGACACGACATCAAATGGAGCATACCCTCAAATCTCATGAGGAGTTGCAGAAGTAGAATGAAGAATTACGACAATTTGTGAGAAATTAAATTGCAAAAGTCACTTGGAACGCCACAGCTCAACCAGGAACTCAGTGATCCACAACCTTTTACATGAGCGATAAGGGCAGAAGAATTTCTACCCCATTATATGGTACCAAAAATGGTACCATTCTTGAGATCAGGTGATCATGAGTGTCACTTGTTGAAGGCTTTCAGGGCTTAAATGTTGATCTCAGGAGGTTCAGATGTTGTTTGTTGCAAGATGTTTGTCAAAACTTTCATCAGGACCGCTTTACAGTGGTTCGGTGGGATTTCGAATGGTACTATTGATTCATTTAGTACCTTTTCACATATATTTTTACGATAGTTTGCTACAAATAAGGTTAACCGCGAAAGCTAGCCGATTTGTTTGATATTCAGCAACATGAGACAGAGCCGCTAAGGGATTATCTCAATCGCTTTTGTGATATAATTGTGAAAATTTATCCCCCGAATGAGGAGATGTTTGTTGACACCTTTATAAAAGGTCTTTGAAGTACTCCATTCAGTGAGTCACTTTTACGGGAGAAGGCAACGTCAACGGCAGAGGTACGCCGCTGAGCTACAACGTATATTGTGGCCGAGGAAGTAATGAAGTGTAAGAGGAAAAAGAAAGGCGACTGCAAAATAAATACAGTGATAACAAACCCTAGCGAGACGAAGGAATGAATAATTTCCAAGAGCGACGTTATGTGCCATACGCTACACACATGGCGATGTCAAGGGGATCTGTCCAAGTGACAACATTAGGAGAAGCACGACCCCTTGCGTGCGACATGGCAACAATGCTCCAAGTTTACTATTGCTCGAAGAGTAATCTTGAGGAATCAAAGAATTTTCAACAAGCTTAGGTTTCCCGCCCTTACAAAAGTACCGATTAGGTAGAAAACGTTATTCTCGGGTAATGCTCTCTTTGACAACTCAGGTGGTCTCACCAACACCTGATGTCACTTTCTCAGCAAAAGATCTAAGTGATGTAGTGCCACATGAGGACGAGCCAATTACGCTCTGTTATGTCCCTGATATCTTTTTTATGAAGCTAATATAAATTTAACGAGTCAACCAAAATAGTTTGGTGAAACCCAAATTATCGTATAACCCAATCAGCTTGATGAAATTCAACTGTGGCAAAACATATAAATAGAACTACTGCACGACTAATAGTATAAACCTCACCAATAATAAAGGTAATGACATCATTCCTAGTTTAAGGAGTCCAAAAGAAATGAAAAAATATGGTTAGAATTAGTGAACAATTTAGGACAATATTGGATGTAAGTTTGATGACAAAAATAATTTGTTTGGGCTCTAACTTGTCTAACAACACCCTTATTAGAGTCATTGTACTGGTAGGTCAGTGTTGACTTTGCCATGGTGGATGTGATTGCCTTTTGTAAGCAATACATGTTTTAGTTAGACAAGAAAAGTTAAAAATGCTACCAAACACGATATTTTGGGGGAAGTCGTTGCATATAAAAAATTATACCTTTTAGTAAGTGAGAAACCAAGTCTAGCGTTATTTTCTTATGTTCTTAATGGTTGAAAAGATGGAACAAAAATTTTATGCGTTCACAAGCCCAACACTGAAGAAGTAGCTTGCAACCACAAATGTTGTCTAGGTTGAAGTATATTCTGTGATTTGATGCACGGTAAAATCTGGCCAAGACAGGTAAACCCTAACTATAATTTGAGGCGTTCTTTAAATCAGTCAATGATAATAAATACATCAAATGGACTCTGTTGGTTGATGTGTCTGGCATGAGTAAACTTCCAATGAGTAAAAGAATGTGTTCACGTATATTAAGTGATCACATCATTCGTTGCTTCATCAGGAAGTTGCTGAAAGTTGTTGTTGAGCCATGACAATCTTATTATGTTTCCTTTGACAACATTTTGAGGAGGTATGACACTCAGCAATTATTCGCAGACTAGCACCAAGTCACCAATGGTGATCTAATTATAGGTTTTCCATCAATTGGAAGACGCAATTATAGTGCGAGATCCTCTAAGGTCACTATTGTTTCGCCAAGTTGAAGATGAAAGGTATGTGTCTTCGTTCTCCACCTCTCCATTAATTCAGTGACCAGGTGACGATTGATGTCAATATCTTTAAAGGTGAGTAGGTTCCAAATCCAACAACATGCATCATATGTTTTACTCATGGATCAACCATGTTCACATGCTTCATTACCCAGATTACATGTCACCTTAGTCAAAGTAATCTTTTGTTACCTTTCAAAAATGCCTTAGTAACATGTTTGTTTTGTAGACATAAGAGGGACATGTCAAAAGAAAGTCTTTGGTTAGAAGTCATTGGTATAGACAACCTAAAAAAAAGGACAATTAGTATTAAAAGATTAAATATTTTTTACGTATAACATGCTTATAATGTTTTGATAAATCAAGTGCCAATTACCCTAATAACAAAGGATTGTCAAACGCACAACAAAGGCTTTCACACTTACCTAAGGGGTGATCTAAACCTACAATAAATCTTACTTGTACTCTTCATTTTGCCTAGTGAAATAGCAACAACCAACACTCCTTAGAACACAAAGAGGTTCAAGAGAGAAGGCCATATGAAGTTAAAGAGTAGACGTCTAGTCTTGGAATATGTACTTAGAGCACTAAGTTTCAATGCATTTTAAGATGGTTGTTGATGACTTTAAATTGAAACAGTTCAACACAATTTGGCCACTAATGCATTTTGGCAGTCCTAACACTATTGCGAACCACACCTCTAAAAATTTGCAGTCGTTCTCTCCAACTTTTTATTTAAAATGTGAACAAATTAAAGTGCATGTTGGACTTTGTTTTGACTCTATTGTGAAAGTGAATCAATGCATCCACATAACCAATGTAAAGAAGAATCAATGTTAATGTGAAAAGAGATAAAGGAGTTTATGAACACGACTTGTCGTGCAAAAGTTAAACGACTTTTAAAGAAGTCATGTCAACATTAGACAACTTTTTGAAGTTCTCCCAAGATTAGGCAAGTTCTTCATAAGTTGATTTTAGGATTTAAACCCTAAACATGACTTCTGAAAAAGTAGTGTAATCCTGACAAGACTTCTTTATAAATTGTTTAATATTGGCACGACTCTTTCATAAGGCGTTTAATCTTTTTATAACTTTTGAACAAGTTTAAGAAGAATAAAATAAAATAAACCTATTTTAAGAATAAAATAAGGTCTAAGAGGAATAAAATAAAATAAACTCAATTCAAGAATAAAATAAAATATGTAAAATAAAATAAAATCTGCCAATTTTAAAAAAGAGCGAGCAAAATTAAACTAGTTTAAAAAAGAAAGAAGAAAAAAAAAAACAAAAACGTGGCATATCCTTTAATTTTTTGTCTTTGCTTTCCATCAATGTTAAAAGGTATATTTATGGGAGAGAATAAAACTATTTTAGTAAAATTATATATAAAAAAAATATGCTATACTATTCCCGTCCTTATTGACAAGAAAAAAAGAAGCTAACTTCACATATATTAAAGAAATCAATTAATTATATAAATTCTTACTAATCTCTTAATATTTTTCGTAAATGTTATTCTCGTAAAACAAAAAAATTACATATTATACCTATAACCAAAAAGTATATTATTAAATGAAGTAGTTAAAATTAACTTATTAAATGTATATTTATTATTATTTCATATATGTGTAAAAACTTTAAATCTCAAATTCTTTGAGACCTAGGAATATTTTATAGGAATCTGCAACAATTTATGATTGGATGACAAAGAGAAAAAACACTTCATACAATTGGTCTATTTCAATTAAATCCATTTTTTATAATCTGGCATAAATTTTGGGAGAAGATGTGTTCTTATAGTTTGAATAACAAGCCAGGCGTTATGAGAAAAGCAGTTGTGAGGCTGACAGTAATAGTTGAGGTGGTTGTCTGTTGCTTTTACCGATGTCTCTTCCATTTATAGCAGCGATGAACGTTGGATGATTAAATGTGCCACCAACTGCATTATGTTGTCTCACCTACACCCTCAACTCCTCCTCTTTATCCTTTTCTTCTCATCATTTTGTCTTTCAATGTTATGCTAACATCACCTTGTACTATGGCTACACTCAAGTCTCCTCAGCTTTGTGCTTGTGTTGCATTCATGATGGTGCCTGTGCTGCTTCTCTCTGCTGAATCAACACTTCTGGTTTATTTCAACCGTGTTCCTCCACTTCGGTCTAGGTCTCCCAATGCTGTTTTTCAGTATCTGGTTCAGGGGTTGGATGGTTCCAATGCATGTAAGAGAAACACTTGCTCATTTTCATGTGAGGTATGAGATTCCCCTTGACCATTCTTTAAGTTCCTTTCTAGGAGAAACACTTGCTCATTTTCATGTTTATCTAGGAGTGACTGGTTTGCATGGACATGGTTTAATAGTAGCATATATGGTTTTTGATCCATGTAAAGTAAAATGATATGGTTATGAAATGTGTACTTTTATTTGCAATGAAGTGTTAAATGAGTTTGTTGATGTTGACTGTATTTTGCTCGACAGCTTGATGGCAAAGTTTACCCTTGCCAGGATAATGGCATTGTGTTAACCAACTTAACTCTAAATCATGAGCATAGTTTTCTTCTCAATGCCAGTACAGACAAAGGAGAAAGAAATTCATCACTTTATTCATGGTTCATCGGTGAGCATTTATTAATGAAGAAAAATGGAATTAGCTCAATTTCTTTCCTTCTCACCCCATTTAAGCGTGATTCTCTGGCAATAATACTAACTGCTCACCCTAATGATTTTGTTTTCACTGAATAGATACAATACCCCCAACTGCTGCCATTACTAGTAAACAGACTCATACAAATGGACAAAGGATACCAATTGATGTCACGTTCAGTGAACCATGCACTGGACTAGGAGGATTTCATTGCCTAAACTCATCAAACTGTGATGTAAGTTGGTTTCCAATGATGAACAATGTGTTAAAAGTATCTATGATTTGCTATGTAATTTTCTTTGAAAACGTTGACAATATTTTGACTATAACATGCAAGATTATGGTAGCTGGTCCTGCCCAAGTGGATGCATCTTCTTTACAAATTATTAGACCAGGTGTCACATACAGCCTTGAAGTGATTATCTCCTCAGAAGTTACTTATGGGCGTGTAGTAATCACAATGGCGGAGAATACTTGCACTGACCAGGCTGGAAATCGGTTCACAAAGACCAATGATTCTACTTTGACTGTTCATTTTGGTGAGGTTCAGATTGCCATTTTCAACTTTGTTATGATTCTTTGACAAAAAAAAAAGTATTTTTAAGGGCACTCATACATTCAAATGGTTTGTCTTAGATAGAAGACCGGTGATGGTGGACTTTTGGACATCTGTTCCATCATATGAGATGAAAATTAACGGTATCCCAAGAACAGTAGTTGCAACAAGCAAACCAGAAGACCTGATAATATTCTTGGACTTCAGCATTCCTATAAGAAACTCAACTAAACAAGTGCTAAATGCACTACAGGTTAACTCTGGTGTATTAACTCCTCTCCATGGTAGAAACAATGGGACCCGCAGATTTAGTTTTGAAGTAAGAGAAAGTGTTGTTTGGTATACTTATGCAATTTTCTTACCATGAACATTAATTTGTAGAAGTCATAGCTACCAAATTAAAATAGAAATTGAATTCTTCATATTTCATTCCTTTTTTATTAATTGGCCTCGTTTTGTAGCTCAAGAACATGTCAAGAACTGAGATTATCACAATTGAATTACAAGCTGCATCCATACTTGGCAGAACAGGCACTCCTGTCTCTCCTGTGGCTCCTATCACATTCCTTTATGGTATGCCATAATTTGTTGTGCTTACCATATCAATAATCACTTCTCTAAATAACTTAAACTTTAAATCAAGTCCTAATTTTTTCTATAGATCCCATGAAACCCAAGGTGGTACTGAGGACCAACTCCCTCACTGAAACAAGAGATTTCAACATCAACATAATTGCTGAGTTCACAAAACCAGTATTTGACTTTGGGGCATCTATTGTAGAAGTCTCTGGAGGAAGATTGACAAGGCAGGTGTAGCAAACTAACAATAAGCACAGTATTGACTACAGATAGTCTCTGCATAATGGCTCAACACATAAAGTTCAGTTATTAACATTATATTATAGTCTTTGCATAATGGCTCAACACATACAGTTCAGTTATTAACATATATTTCATCAATGGTTCAAGTAATGTAAAATATCTAAACCTTGTTTCATGTAGGTTTAAGGAACTATCAAGAGCTTTATACTCATTGACTGTCCAGGCAGTGACAAAGGAGGTGTCAGTTACCATTCCTGCAGGGAAGGTAACTGATACTTCAGGAAATGAAAATTTGGCATCTAACCAGCTTGATATCAAGCATTGTATGAATATCTCTTTTCCTTCTATTTGTTTCTTATGATAAATGGTTATTATATTACACTTTTGTATTTTTCAAAATCAAATGTGAATTGTTAACCAAAGCATCAATGAATGATACTGCGAATGGGTGAACTGTCAGTTGTCTAATCCATTTAATCCAAAATATTCACTAATTTCAAAACCATGAGAATCGATTCAAAACTTAAGTAAAATTAGTAATGAATACTTGAGTTGGTACTTATATTTTTTTTTTCGTGATTTAAAATATTTTTATTTATCCTAGTATATCTTTTAATCAAATAAGGGCCAATGTTATATATAAGGGTTCATCAATAAATTGTTATTATTTAACCTTTTAATCTTACAGTGCAAGGGCATTGAGCTAAGTTTAACCTAATTATACAATGATAGTTCTTGCCCTCAGTTAATTGCAGAAATACATGCTAGTTGTTTGTATCTAACACACATCTCATATAATCAGATCTTATACTATTCAACTTTCCCCTTCTTTTCCTCATTTCCCACTGACCAAATTTTAAGCATGTAAAATCTGATAATAAAGCAAAATTTAAGAATATTATTAGAGTGACAGTGCAAATGCTTGTGATTCTTCGCTATTTTGGACTCAAACTCTAATATCGTATCTTTAGATTCCACCCCTGCAATATCCATTGCACTGTACTCTTTTATCAATGCTGGAACAATAGCAACATTGTTGGTGGCTGCTATGGTTTCACTTTCCTCGGCAAATTTAGAAGCATTAAGCATTCTTGCTTTGGGAGGTACAAGCAGTCCTGTTTCCAATCCATCCATTAACCTGCATGTAAGTAAAGAAACTAATGTATGGTACTATAACTAAAATTTTTTTCAATTTGTTAAGAGTTTCTCTAACACATACACCATCTCTATTCAAGGGCTATCTTAAACATTTGGAACATTTTACAGGTAATGGTTGGACACCTACAAGTCTTTGCCCTCACAAGTTGGTTTTCAACTAATCAGTGTATCAAATACTCTGAAACAACAAGAGGTCTGCGGTGGCTCATACCTCATCACAAGCTTCCCTGGAAAAAATATGACACTTGGTTTTCTGTCTGGGAAATAGAGAAACTTGAAGGGAGAAGTAACGGCCTGTCTTCAGGAGAACATTCTTACAACAAAGATCAACAACATAATGACTTTATGAACTTGCCTTATATTGATCACAAACTATCATTTCCATCTGAAAATACCACCAAATCTGGTTGGGTTCATAATCAGCACGATATAAGTAAGACAAGTACACTGTATGGTCTACCTCTCAATTCCGTCGAATATTTCACTTATTTCTTGGTGAGTTTAACATCAACTTTAAAAGAATTATGTGAATACACACTTGTTTGCAACTGATTCACCTGTCTTGTAGAGAGGAGAACCATTGTCTGCAAGCAACGTCATCAAACGAATGGAGAGTTACAAAGGGTAGTTATCCTCACAATCCTTTTATGTTTAAACATTATTAGGCTCAAGAAATTCACTTACAGACTGAACATGGTCACTTATAGGGGTTGGACTTATTTGTGTTCATCAGTGACAGGAAAATTAAGTTTTGGAATTTGCAGGATTAATTAAGAACATTTGAGATTTCTTTTCTTATAAACAGGTGGCAGGACATGGAGATGAACTTATTCTGGCTTGGCGTAGGAGTAGGATGTTTATTTTTAGTTCATGTGTTCATTTTATTCTTCCTAAGACAGAGAACAGGGAGACCACCTCAAGGCAGGTTATCAGTCCCTAGGTTTCAGCTATTTCTTCTGATTCTCATGCTACCTTGTCTTTCTCAGGCATCAACATTTGTAATAAAAGGTAAGCAACTAGCTATAACATTGTCCATTCCAGTCATCTAAATTACAAGATTAAAACTTATTATTTAAGTCCAAATTCATGTGTAAACTTATTTCATCCTTTGAGACTACATTTATATGCAGGTGGTACAACAGGGGGAATCATTACTGGGGTGTTGTTACTGGCAGTCCCTGTAGCATTCATCTTATCAGTATTTCTATTTCTTATTATTGCAATCTACTCTGGAAGTTTTGCCCAATACAATGAATGCAAACAAGTAACAAATGAAGAAAAATGGTACAGAAATTTGTTGTTCTTTTTTACTGGGAGGCCTACTTCTGGCAAGTGGTTTGACAGGAATGGACTACCTTCCTCTTTCCTTTCACGCTTTGGAATTCTCTTTGATGATTGGAAGGGTCCTCCAGTATTCATTTTAGGCGATCAAAATGAACCAAATAGCATAACCAAGTGGACTGAAAGTGGCCAAAGTGGGATCAGAAGAACTAAGACAGTGTGCTCAGAAGACAGTAATGAGGAAATCAAAATCTCTAAATTAAAGAGAGTAGTGGGCTGCATGAGAGCATCCTATATCATCCTTGACTTACTAAGAAGAGTTGGTTTGGGAATAATATCCGTAGCTTACCCTTCAGAAAATTCAAATAAAAGCCTTTTCGCTTTGATAATCACATCAATACAGTTCATTTATCTGTTTACCACCAAACCATATATCAGTAGAAGTGTTCAGGTTGTGGAAGGTGTTTCTCTCTTGTGTGAGGTAGGTGTGTTTGCTATTTTAATCCTAGAGAATGGTTCAAACTCAGTTGAAGCTAACACTTCGGATTTGGTCATTCTGTTTCTTCTGTTGTTCACCTTCATTGCTCAGCTCACTAACCAATGGTATGCTATGGTAAATACCCTATTGAAACTCTCACAGTCTCAGAATAACACTTTGAGACATGGATTAAAGTTTGCAGCCAAGGGACTAATCCTGCCTTTTCTTCCAAGCAAGCATTGGTCCAGTGTGATATCCACATTCTCCCAACCAGAAACAGACCAGCCCAATCCTATAGGTTCAGGAACAGAATTTGAAAGAAGAAACAGAAAGGGATATATGGATCCAATTAGTGCCATGACTGCCACTGTAGTCCCTGTGCAAAGTCCAAGTACACCCAGCCACAATGTTATTGAAAGAAGACATCCTACAACCTTAGAGATAGGTGCAAGCTCTCATATTGAAGTGGAAGGTAAATGGCTAAAGGGGCACAAGGCTGGGCTTAGAAAAGAGCTAAAGATGTTAAGGGAGCTTGCAAAAGCTAGCTTCTCTGGGGATACCAGGGTTGATGAAGCAAGTACCAGCTACACTTTAGGTGAACAACATTCATCAGGTGAAATCTATTTGGGCAATCCAAAGCGAAGATATTACTAACACTAATGCACAAAGGGGTCATATAACACCACATCCTATTTGAGAAGATTTTGGAAAATGCACATTACTTCAAATTGCTGTTTGTTTATTCGAGAATCATTATTTGTATAGTTTCTTCTGTAGTTTTAGTGACCTTAACTTGCTTCTAATCACTTTTAAATGACTAACGTATCCACAATAATGTTTTTTCTGTTATTCATTGATGGTGATATCATCCATAAATATTACAGAAACACCTACAAATGACAGCTATTCTAATTTCTAAAATCGGGCAATCTAATTACAAATAATGAGTACCAATATTTCTAACAGATTTTATGAATATTATATGTTTAGGTCTCCCCGTGTATAAATACTGAACTGCATGCTACATGTAGCGGTCTTTTGTTTACACGTTTCATCTTTTTCCTTTTACTCGCATGGTATCCAGAGCCTCGATGACTTTTACATCTTCTGCTGTTCAATTTGAATTTTTTTCTCCTACTGCTGCATTTCTTCCTCGTACGTTTAACACATCCATCATCCTAAAACTCGATGATGACAATATTTTAATTTGGAAGTAACAAGCTTTTGTTACCTTGCATGGATGAAGCTGCAGAAGTTTTTGGACGGTTATGCTGAAAAGTTCAAAACCATTGAAGACCGTTCAGTCCAACAATATCAATTCTGCGTTTATTGATTATGACAACAAAAGCCAATTAATAGTCTTATGACATCTTCCATCTATGTCAACTCCAATTCTTAAAACAATGGTTGGCATAGGCTCTACATTTTAGATCTGGACGAAAGCAGCAAACCTACCATGCGTCACACACTAGGACTCGCAGCAAGAAACAAATTACAACTACGCACCTCTGAGCTTCATTGAACAATTAATGGTTTTCTTCTTGATATCAAGAAAAACCATTAACACCCTTGCCGTTGTTGGATCACCAACCATCATCGACGATCACATTGTCATTCTTGATGGTTTGCCTTATTAATACAACTCCTTCATCACCTCTATCACCTCCAAACTTGATCCCTATACAGTAGAGGGGATTGAGGCTCGTCTGTTAACTCAAGAGGAATGTTTTGGAAATAACATATCATATGTAGAAAATCTTGTTCAAGCTAATGTTGTTATTGGACCTTCTTCCACCTTATCTCATCGTCCTAGTTTATCTTTTCTTCAGTCTAAACCAGGACGTGGTCAACCGCGTAACTCTTTTTCCTCTAAAAACAATCGCTCAATCTCTCATGTGCACCTTTCAAAATGTCTTCGAGCAACAACAATTTCTGGAACACTATCAAAGTTCAATGTTAGATTTGTGTCAAGAATGGTTATCCTTTGCATGCTCACTGAAGGGAGAATCCATGCAAGGTATGGGTGCGAAACAAAATCTGCCCCAGCTTTGATGTATTGGGTGACCTTGGTTATGCGTGAATAACTTACTTGCTAGGTAACATGATGAAATGAATTATAGGAAGATATAGAGAAAATTGCATCCCTGAAATGAAAGAATTTGTATGAAAAAAATTGAAGTTGCCTCAGTTTTGATGTTTAAGGATAAGGATGAAGTATGGATGAAAGATGATTTGTTTATTTTTTGTATGGTGTATAAAAAGGGTTGCAGCATGCCAAAGATAAAATTGTATCCCTAAAAGGGAAGAATCTGCATAAAACAAATGGAAGTTACCCCAGTTTTGATGTACAAGGAGTGAAAATGAGGTCTGCATGAAAGTTGATTTTGGTTTTTTTGTTTTTGCAATATAGTGGACAGACCTGTGTAACTTTCTCCCTCAGCTTATTGGCAGATAAAAGAATGTTCTTTTCTACTCATGACATTTCAACTATCATTTTTACTCTTTCTTTTTCTTTTTGTTTCTTTTTTCCTTTTTTCGACCGTTTTGTTAGTCACATCCTGTTGTTACAGACTTAAGCTTTATGAAAATTAAGACAATTATTCTTCAATCTATAAACTTTATTAGATCTTGTAACGTGGGTAAGAGCGAAAGGTTGTGAAGAAAAAGATACGGAGGATCAAAAATATTTGTAGATTTTTATTATATTTGAAATAAGGATCATCAATCAGGTATTGTATTGGATAAGTTAGGTTTTCCTTCATGAGGATTCTTATCTTTTCATTTTCTCATTTTTTTCCCTTTTCCCATTTTGTGATAACATTTTTCTCTATAATCATTTCATCCCATGATTGATTTCATTTGACTCTTTGGAATTCTTGACGTACATTTTGAGTTGGCTTTCAAGATAGTAATGATCCTTGTTTAAGGGTATTTTGAAAGAAAATATTTATTTTTGGCTCAGAGAGGGAGCAAAGAATTCATATATTTTTACTTTTTGGATAAAGAAACATAATCATATATCATTTCAAATCATGATTTACTTTATTTTCAAAAAGACTAACTCGGAAACAAAATTTGATAACTTGCAACGTATGCAGTTTTTTTTTCTTTTGTTTAGACCGCTCTCGCGGGTTTTCAGTTTAACGAACCATTTTATTATTTTTTAAATTATCTTACTTGCTCCTGATAGACCGTCTACCAGTAAGAAATGATAGTATAGATAAGGGAAAGTTAACCTCACATCATCTCTCAACGAATCCAATAGTAAATTCAGACAGTCAATATTCAAAACTTATCTGCAACAAAGAAAGTTAGTAATGACAGTAAATTAAAGAGGGGGGTTTAAGGATTGTTGTACAGGAAATTAAAATAAATGATTAAAAATAATAAAGAAAATAGGTTGACTCTCAAGTTTTTTCATAACAAATTCTTCCTTAGTTTTCTTAAGATTATTATCCTTCAATTCTCCTCACAGAGTTGAACTCAATCAAACAAACGTCAATCAAATTCAATAGAATCTTATTAGCAAAACAAGTGTCTACTAATATACTCTATATCACACCTCGTCTCCAAGCATATACTCAATGAGATGTATATATTTAATCTCTTGACTAAGTGTACAAGATATTGATTAAGACTAAGCGAATTAACCAATAACTCTAATTAAAGGAAAAATAATTGAATTCTCAACCAGTGTTCAAAAACAAATACTTTTCCAAAACAGATTTCAAAAAGACTAAAAATATAGCACAACTATTATAGAGAATGTAAAGAACAAAACTTTATTAAACAAAAACCTCAAAATTCATTACGAAATCACAAGAGAATCAACCCAAAGGAGTTTAGCCCTCAATGATGAAGGCACAAGAATTACAAAAAAAAAAAAAAAACTAGAGTTTATGCTACGTAGCAGTGTCTCCTTCATGCCTTCTCCAACCTCTATTTATAATTTTATTTTTCTTCAAGAAATTAACTCAGATTTAATTATCAGATATTATCCTTCCAATTAGCAGATGTTTCCTTATGTGCCAAAGATTAATTTTGTAAATATCTTCTTTCTAGTAAAGTTGTAGATTTTCCATATCCCAATTTCTTTTAGATATTTTGTTTCCAAATTCTATTCCAAATACCATCTCATAATAATTGAATTTGCTACAAAAGATATTGCAAAATATTTGAAGGATATTTACTCTAAATCAAGTAAGAATTGCAAAGGATCATCTTTGTAGAAAATCTAAAGAATATCTTTGCAAAAGATTTTATTAGATTTGGAGCCCATAGAATATCTGCAAATAATTATAAACAAGAAAAGTAAGAAAATATGTTTAAAATTCAAGTTTAACCAATAATCTCAATTAAGGTCCAATTAATCTTGATTGGGTAAATCTTTATTTAAAATAGTGAATTTATTCTCAATTACAGTCTAAGAAAGTCAAGGTTAAATACTCTAAGTGTGAATAAAAATATACTTATCAGCCGCCATCTTCCTACAATACATAATCATATGGCTCTTGGAACAAGTTGTTCCCCTACACTTTTCAAATTCTGGTACTTTGAATTTTGGAGAAATCACTACTTCTGGTGCCAAGCACAAACCTGTAGCATCCTCGAATCCATGGTTTCCCCCACCTTCTATGACCCTTAATCTCTCTTCAAGAATTTCTAACTTGTTCTTCACTCGTCAATATCAGCGGACACAGTAGCCTGAGCTATGGCCTTTGCTTAAGATTCTTCTCTTGTCATTGCATGCAGAACTCTTGGTTGGGCTGTCATGTGAAGCCCATAAGGGTTTCTAGTCACATTTGCATCTGCGACATAGATGTTTGTTGGTATTTGTAGTGAATTCTGATTAAGCGAAACTTGCTCTTACTTAGGATATTCCTTGAAGATCGGATTGTAGATTGGAGGCATGCCATATTGAGACTAAGGAATGGGATCCCCTTAAGTTTTATTATTTTGGGTATGTAACCTTCCAGGGTCTATAACTGGAGGATAGGAAGAAACTGCCTCCTCATTCTTAACAGTAATAGTTTCTCTAGAACTTTTCAAGGTCGTTAGAGCTTTGAGAATTTGATTTATTTGATCCTTAAGCTGATCAATGTCAACCCTCATGGCTTTTTCTGGTTCTCCCCAATCTTCCATGCTCTTCCAATTGGCGCTAATCTTATATGGGTGTCACAAAAACTTGGTCGTTATTGCTTCTTTCTGTTTTTATTTTATTTAAAACGAATTAGATAAAAAAAACAAATTATGAACAAAATGCAATTAAACTAGTCGAAAATTGTAAAGTTGTGTGAATATTGCATAGTGTAAATACAATATTAATGGAAATTAACATGGCCCTAAATTAGAGTAATTCGAGTCGTACAACAAAATAGAATCAATATTATTTCCTTTGCTCTTATGGGCAAATTTCTCTTCAGAAACTCTAAATTGGATTCCTTCTCAATCTCATACCCTATAATAATTTCTATTTTTTTATCAGGAAAATCACACGACTTTATAATTTCTAACCTTAAAAAAACAAGTAAGACTAAATGAGAAAAAAGAAAATGCATGCAATACATTATTGAAGAGTAACATTAGTTAAATTTCCTCTCATACTCTTTTTCCAACTATGACATGATAAAAGTATGCAATTGATGTTTTGTATAAGAAGCAAAATTTATTTGTTTACAATATATAAACACTCTTTTTATTTATCTCCCTTTTTAAAAGAAAGGGTGAGAGGTAGATATGCGCAAAATATCTCCCTTTATACCCTAAACAAGGTTCAACATGCTTAAGGGTCTATTACATAGGTTGGCTCCTAATTCCTAAGGATATAAGGCCACTAGAGTTATGACTCACTTCACCGCATTACCCACAACAGTTGGTAGACAACTTGATATGGGCATATAAATGAAGAGAACAAACTCTAGTTGGGGTTTCGCAAGAGTCAAAAAAGGAAGTACATCCTTTTGATATTACTACACAACCCCTTCTAATTCTAAGCTTCCTCATACTCGAGTATAGAGCCCCACTCATGATATGCAAAAGTATGTGTTAAGGGAGAATTATGCATACCCCACTTGCAAAACAACCAAAAAACTCCCAGGCAAATATATCAATTGTCTTCTACCCTAGGGTTCAATATTCTAGCAATAATAGAAAAAACAAACAAAAAAGAAAAATAAACATTTAGAAAACCACACTCATTTTTACTCATTCAATTAAGTAGGTCTGACTCACTAAAAATGTTCCCAAAGGAGTTGTCATCTGTCACAACCACAGGTCATGACACAGGGATGAAAAAAACTTTTAGAAAAGAGTCGCCATCATAGTTTTTTTTTATGGCAAACTATGGAAAAACCAAGAAAAAGTAAACAGTATGCAAAATCAAATTAATGTTCGAGAGTCGGTTACGTGTAGGGAAGATATTACCACCCTACAATGTTTGTCCTAAGACAGTACCTTTAATTAAATAAGTGAAAGGAATGTGGTTTTTCGAAAGTTTATTTTTCCAAAAAAAAAACAAAAATGAAAGTAAAAAAATATTTTTTATTTTTTAGGTCTAAGAAAGATTGACTTTGCTCCTACGTATTTCCATTTACAATGAAAAATCAGAGATTACGTAATTCTAGAGAAAACTTGTTTATTGGGTTGATATTTTTTAATTTCAAAATTTTTATATTTTTAAGATTTTTATAATTTTTAATAATGAAGCTTTTTTTTTATAATGTGGTATGGTATGAAAATAGGGTGTGTAAATAGCCAAGTTGTTGGGTTTAATAAGCCCAAACGTTTTTATAATGAGATGTGATATGAAAATATAGTGTGTCAATAAGAAAATTCTTGGGTTTAGAGTCTAAGCATTTTTATAATGAGGTGTGATATGAAAATGGGGTGTGCCAATAGCAAAGTTGTTGGATTTATAGCCCATGCTTTTTTTATAATGAGGTGTGATATAGAAATGGAGTGTACAAATAGCCAAGTTGCTGGATTTATGAGCCTAATTTTTTTTTTTAATAATAAGGTGTGTAAAACAAAATTGGGTGTTCTAATAAGAAAGTTGTTGGGTTTAATCAGCCCAGACTTTTTTATGGACCCAAGCTTAAATAATGAGGTGTGGTATGAAAACGGGATGTGCAAATAGCCAAGTTATTAGGTTTATGAGCCCAAACTTCTTTCTTTTTTAATAATAATGTGTTTAAAATAAAAATGAGGTACAAAAGAAAGAAAAAGAAATAAAACCTTTTGGGCTAGTAAGATAAGCCCAGTTCTTTTACTTCTCTTTTTAAAAAAAAAAATAGTGTACATATAAACAAACCAGAGGCAAATAGCAAAGACTGGGTCAGATGAAATGGACCCAGATTTTTTTTTTATAAAATGTGTTAAGCGGTGCTAAAGTGGTCAGCAAGGCCCAACACCCAGTCACTTCATCGTTTAACCTTATTCTCCTCTTGGTGTTTCCTTCATTAGTAATTTTAGGACGCATTCAACATAACCCTTGTGTCCCGTATCTTTAATGAATGTTTTTGGAGTCAAGCCCTTTAACTCCATGAAGCGGCCACATTTCACATTCATATAGATGGTCTCCATTCTAGCACCTCTGCAATTTCAGTACCTTTAGAAAACCATTAAGAGATTAGCTTGACCTCCTCATTTGACAAGCAGATACAAAGCACTAAGAACCTTGGTATGACAATTAATTGTAGTGCTTACAATCATTCTGATGACATACTTTAACTACATTAAACTCAAGACTTAGCGTAATGTCAAGCATTGAGTTGAGTTTCCATCATTGATGATCTTCAATCATGGGCTTGAGTCTCATCTCTCTTGATGTTTTATTCACCAAGTCTCTTGGTAATCCTTCAATGAAGGGATTTTCCAAGTTTTGACTAGCTTTCACATAGTCAATTGTAATAACTCCATTGGTTATTAATTCTCTCAATCCAATGTGTCTGGAATTCTCATGGTAAACATGGTTATAAACTCGTGCTAATGTTGCCTGATTATCACAAGGAATATAAATAAGAGCTATTGGTCTAGGCCACAGTGGTATCTCATGTAGTATTTCACGTAACCATTCACCTTCTTTTGATGCTGAGGCTAATGGAATAAACTTTGATTCCATAATGGAACTGGCTATTAAAGTTTGCTTCCTTGAAGCCCATGAGATTGCACCACCAACAAGTGTGAAGATCCATCCACCTGTAGAAGCATGATCTTGATCTTTCACAATCACAACTTGCATCTCATCCACTATAGCATAAGCCACAGTTGATATTTTTCTTTAAATATTTTAAAACTCTTTGAATTGCAAACCTATGCAATTCACTTGGGTTACTTGTGAATCTACTCCACTTGCCTATTGCCAATGCAATATCCGACCTAGTACATGTCATTGTATACACTCAAACACCCAATTAATTTAGAATACTCCAATTGTGAAATTGGATTGCCAGTGTTCTTAACTAGCTCTATACTTGGATCAAGCGGGGTAGACTGAGGCACAATCAGTATGGTTGAATCTCTTGAGAACTTTCTCTATATAATGAGATTGAGTAAATGTAATACTCTCATTATCTCTAACAATTTGAATTATAAGAATGACATTTGCTTGCCCCATGTTTTTCATGTCAAATTCACTATACATAATTCTTTTAGTCAACTGAACTTGATATAAGTCAGTTTCAAAAATTAACATATCATCCAATAGAGACAAATAATGACTATTTCCTTTTCCTTCAAATTTGGTATATACACACTTGTCTGCTTCATTTATATTGAATCCATAGGCAAGTATCACCTGGTCAAATTTTTGGTGCCATTGCTTTGGAGCTTGCTTCAATCCATATAAAGATTTTCGAAGTCTACACACTGTCTTTTCTTGACCAGGCATAACAAACTCTTCAGGTTGTTCCATATATATTTCCTCATCCAATTCTCCATTTAAGAACACAGTTTTTACATCCATTTGGTGGATTACCAACTTGTATATAGTTGCAATTGCTATAAGCAATCTGATTGTAGCAATCTTAGCTATAGGTGTATAGGTATCAAAATAGTCTATTCCATGCTTTTGGGTAAAACCGTTAGCAACCAACTTGACTTTGTGCCTTTCAACAGATCCATCAACTCTTCTTTTCCTTTTAAAAAGAAGTTTGCATTTATTATGTTTACATGCAGTAGGTAGATCAACTAACTCTCAAGTATTATTTGACATTAATGAATCCATCTCATCATTTAATGCCTCTTTCCAAAAAGTTGCATCTCGATCTTTCATTGCTTCTTCAAATGTTTGAGGATCAACTTCTGTATTAAAACAATATGAAACTTGTCTAATCATTGATTCTCTATTCCCTTCAACTAAGAAGGTAAAGAAATCAGAACTAAAGAACTTAACCTTTCAAGCTCTTTTGCTCCTTTAAAGTTCAGGTACTTATACTATATCTTGGTCATTTTCATTTTCCATGACCAAATTCCCGATTTGGGTTTCTATAGGAGATGTATTGAGAACACTTTTAAATTTATTCTCATAAAAAATTGCATCCCTGGATCAATTACAAAATTTACTAACACATAATCATTTGGTTCAATCACCACAAATCGATATGCCTTACTGTGTTGCACATATCCAATGAATATGCACTTCACTCACCGTTCACCTAGTTTCTTCCATTTAGGTTTAGGTACTTTAACCACTGCTCTACAACCCCAAACTCTTAAATAATTAAGATTTGGTTTTTGCTTATTCCAAAGCTCATATGGAGTGGCCTTATTTCTTTTATGTGAAACTTGATTTAAAATGTGACATGCAGTTAGCAATGCTTCACCCCAAAATCCGTTACTCAAACCTGATTTTGATAGCAATGAGTTAACCATTTGAATTAAAAATCGATTTTTCCTTTCTACCACGCCATTTTGTTGTGGTGTATAAGGAGTTGTAATCTCATGGACTATTCCAGTTGTTTCAAACAACTTAGGATCATAATATTCTCCTCTTCTATTAGACCTTAAACAACTTAGGATCAATGCAACTCAGTATCAGTCTTGTATGCTTGAAACTTTACCAATGCTTCATCTTTTGAATGCAATAGATACACATAGCAGAATTTTCTATAATAATCAATAAATGTTATAAAATATTTCTTTCCTCTTATTGATGGTGTACTATGCATATCACATATATAAGAATGAATCAATTCAAGTAATTTTGAATTTCTTTCAACTTTAGCAAAAGGATTTCTTGTAATTTTTGTTTTCATGCACGTTATTGCATTCTTCTTCACTTTTATTAAAGAAAGGCAATAATTCTAGATTCACCATATCATATAATTTTATGAAATTAATATGTCCCAATCTATAGTGCCATAAAAATGAAGAGGACTCAACAATATAACCAGAAACAACATTTTTATTTGAAATTGCAAGTACATTCAGTTTGAACATTCCCTCACATGCATAACCTTTTCCCACAAACATACCACCCTTGGACAACACAAACTTATCAGTTTCAAACACAAGTTTAAAGCTAAACTTGTTCAACAGACTACATGACACTAGATTCTTCCTCACCTCTGGTACATAAAATACATTAATTAAAGTTACAATTTTTTCATAAGTAAATTTCAATTCTACATTGCCAATTCCTTTGACAGGAACATTGGCATAATTCCCCATGTATAAAACAGTGTCTTCATCTACTACATTCATGGTCTTGAAGAATCTTTTGTTATTGCAAACATGTAGAGTATCACCAGAATCAATCGACCAAGCCATGTCATTTTTAACTATATTTATTTTAGAGAGAACAACAACGAGTTTGTCATCATTTGTTGCATTATTGACTGCATCAGAAACATGTTGCTTCCTTTCTTTCTCTTCCAGAAATGACAATCTAATGACTTGAAGTGACCATTTTTTCCACAGAACCAACAAGTTATCTTTTGCCTCTTATGACTCTGGTTTTTAAACCTTGGCTTTGTAGACCCACCAACCTTGTTGAAAGGCCTCTTGTGTGATTGATTATTTGCCTATCCAGCCTCTACCACATGCACCTTTGAAAATTCCTAAGCATACTGCTCCTTTTCATTTTCCTGCATGTGACATTCTTACACGAAGATGGTTAGCAAGATCATCAAGAAAAATATCTTCTTTCTTATGTTTCAGAATATGTTTAAACTCTTCCCGAAAAGGTGGCAGTTTATAAATAATAGAGGATACAATAATAGTTTCATCCATGTGTAAATTATGTTGAGTAAAATGATTAAGGATCCTTTCCAATTCACAAAATTGTTCCATCACAAGCCTTTCATCAACCATTTTAAAAGTATTAAAATTTGAGACAAGAAATTTCTTATTGGTTGCATCTTCTTTCATGTATCTTGTGTCTAATTTTTCTTATAACTCCTTGGCAAACTTCACATTGTAGTAGGGGTTAAACAGTGAATCATTCATTACATTCAGAATATGCCCTCTACATGTGTAGTCATCAATTTTCCACTTTTGCATCCTCCTTAGTTGATCAATGGTTTCATTTTAACATTCATATGGTTTTGGTGTGTTAATAACGTACACCAAATAGAGAGAATTCAATACAAAATGAACTCATTTCTGCCATCCCAAGAAGCATCCCCCATCAAAATGATCCAATTTGATAATGTTAGTAGCCATATCTTTGATTGAAGCCATCACACAAAAATATTTCTTTAGATTGTTAAACCAAGAGGATTTTGATGACTTCAAAGTGTGTAACCAATGCCACTTTTCTAAAGAAATATTTGTCCTCTACTTAGTAGGAGTTCACAAATTTTCTTCACGATACGATGAAGTTTCTATTTTGCACTAACAAGAGTGAAAACACAGTCTGTACAAGTTTTCTGATTTTTTGCTCTTAAGTGTTTCTCTTAAAACTTGACGTTTTAAAAATAAAAGGAACAATTTTTGAAACTTTTAGAAACTTAATGATAAATAAAACGTTCAAAACCTTTAAGAAATAATTTAAAATTCTAAAAAATTGATTAACAATTTTGTTAACCTTGAAAAAAACTAAATAACTAAATTTGTTGACATGACACATAGAACTTTTAACATTTAAAAATATTTAACAATAATTGTGAATGAGTTTCCATGATTACAACTATCTCATCTTTTATATAAATTTTAGAGGAAAAATAAATAAATAACTATAAAGGTGTGTGGAAAAGTTAGAGAAACACTTTATTACGAAGGTGAAGGATTGTGCGGAGTTAAAAGTGAAAAAACAAATATGTAAGTGAGTAGGAGTAGTCTTAAAACTATCTTACTCTTTTTCTTTCTTAAATATATATTTTTTATTTTTATTTTCTTTTATTTATTCTTTCATTTTATACTTAATTTCATCATTTTTTCTTAAATATAACTTTTTTTTTTATTTTCTTTTATTTATTCTTTCATTTTATACTTAATTTCATCATCTGTTTTTTATATTTTCAATTTTTGTTTTCATTTTAAATTTTATTTTGATTTATATTATTTTAATTTTTTAATAAAAAATCTAATGGACACAAATTATATGCAATTTCTTTTATATTATCTGAAGATAAAAAAAAAGGATAAAATCTTAAAAGAGAGTGACTTTTTATTTTTTTAATTTTTTAAACAAAAATAAAAAGAAACTTCTCATTTTTTTCTAAAATTAATTTAACACACATTTTTTTATTTTTTTTATAAATAATTTTATTTATCTAGACAAAGATAATATATAACATCAATACCCATTTATAGGTGAAAAGTTAAGTTATTAAAATTACGAACTAATAATAATAACATGAGTGGGCATGCTTAAAACAATCACAACATAATAAAACATAATTATAGGTAATACCTTACTAAGGAAAAGACAACAACACAAGAACAAGTCAATAAAGAGAGAAAAAAAAATGCCAAATTATATATCATTATATCGATTTTTTAATACCATTAGTGGTAGCCTATAAATTTAATTAAACTTTAGTTCCTTGCAGGTTTATAAAAAAAAGAAAAGCACATGACTAGTTAATGAATGACCATATCACATAAAAGAATTAACGCCAAGGGCAATAATTCATCAAATACAACATCATAATTTTCTTTATTTAATAAGGGGATTGGGCAAAGTTTTAAAAGCATATTAAAATAATAATAAATATAATTTAAAAAAAGACAAAAATAATTAAATATAAAAGTTATTTTATTATTTTATATGAACTCTTCCGTCTTTGTTGACCATAAGGAGAATGAATGTTATTTTATGTGCAATCAATACTAACAATTATTAGAGAAAGAGAGCTTATATAATAATTAAACGCTCTACCTTATTGTTGAAGGCAGACTTTAAAACAAATAATAGATGCAGCATGATTATAAAATCTATCAAATTGGGTAAGGAGAATATATTTTATATAACTCACATTACATCACATGAAGGCCGAAAGACTTACTATTTTCTTTTATCAAATTACAAATCTAATTTATTTTATTTGATTCTTATTTAGATATGAGTCTTTTTATAATTCATAACGAATGATGTGGTTGAAATTTTTTATTTCCATTCACAAGAAGATTGTAAAAAGAAATTTAAATTTATTATCATATACACTTCAAGCAACTTCTATAATATTTCTTTATTACGTTCTTTTATTTCCATTTCACAAAAAGATGGTAAAGAAAAATACTTATTACCTAAGATTATCCTTAAGAATAATGCTTCAAACAACTTTTACAATATCTCTATAATCTTTCAATACAAAAAATCAACATTATCCTTCTTGTAAAATATTTAAACCACAATTTACATAGTAAAATTTATTATTGGAATCATATTGTAAATAATGATGAAGAATAAGATAAGAGAAGATAAAAATAATAAACATGATAAAAAGAAAAAAAGAGATTCTATAAAAACTTTACGAAGATCAAAAGAAAGAATACAAGTTTTGAAAGAAGATATTAGAAGATTTGGAACGAATAGGTTTTTAGTTTTTAGATAAACATCAACTTCATATATTGAAATTGAGGGACATTGGATGAAAATAATCTTATCTTGAAGTTAAAATATCTTTTGAAACTTTACATGTCACTTTCAAAAAATACGTAAAATATTTAAACTTTTACACTTAATTATTTAAAAGTTTTTTTTATATTTATTAGAAAATACTTTAATTATGTTACTAATATTTATTTTGCAATAGTTAACTGTTTTTCATAAGTATCAATCGAAAAATGATGAAATTCAGATTGAAAGAACCATCCCTTCTGTTAATGGTTGGACATTACACATTGACAAAAAAAATGAGGTTTTTCAATAGTTATAAAGGGGTGTAAATCTCACCTTACAAGTCAGTTTTGTAAAATTGAGTTAGGCTTAAATTCCACTTTTGATCTAGTATCAGAGCTTATACTAACACGGTTGTTGGGCCTATTGGACCACCCGTTATCGGGCTACTATCGAACCATCCTTATATATAAGTTTCATGCTCGAGTTAGAGTGATTCTTCCTGCACCTCCATGACGACTTCCTGCACCTCCATATTTTTCAAAAATTCCCATTTTAGACATTGAAAAGACGAAAAGGCCCTTCATCTTAAAACAGAAAAATTAAGGCACTGATCGGACAAGGAGGAGGTGCTGCATTTGTGATACCTGAGCTATTGATAAATTTTTAGGGTTGGGAGAGTAA
>Ga0099824_1002451_pt1 | contig 27101 bp, 19 predicted proteins | sample SiratrowhiteBW_FD_76837 | JGI IMG/M metagenome (GOLD analysis project Ga0099824, IMG submission 76837) | Root nodule microbial communities of legume samples collected from California, USA - Siratro white BW | ecosystem: Host-associated > Plants > Roots > Nodule | place: USA: California...
TCAATGAAACCAAACAAATTACATAAATTTTATTAATTAATTTTAACTCAAACAACAAATATGTAATTGTATATTTTCATCAATAACAAAAAAATAATTCAATTACACCAAACAAATTAATTATATTTTAATTAAAATTATTTTTAAACATAAGGGTAAATTTGTAATCTTATCTTTATTCATTTAAAAATATTAAAATATCTATTACACCTATCACATCATTCACAAACTTTCCACTTAAATCTTACTATATTTTCCTTAATCCAAACAATCATACTTTCTACACACTTTCCTCTCAAATCACCTCAAATCCACTCCCCAATCCAAACAATTCCTTAGGGTGTGGAAAAGAGAATATTTGAGGTGAAAGTAGGGAGAAAAATAGGTGTGTTTGGTTTGGATTAAAAGAAAGAAGGTGAGAAATGAAGAGAAAATTTATAAAAGTTTGTTAGTGATGTGATTAAATTATTATTGTTAATATTACTATTATTATTTTATAATTGATTATTATTATAATTTTTAATTTTATTATTATTAATTTTATTATAATAATTATTATTTATAACTTTATTATTGTTTTTTAGTTTTTAACATTCATATTATTAGTTTTATAATGATTTTAAATATTATTATTATTATGTTATATTATATAATTAATATATTTTTTTATTATAATATAAATAAATATTAATAAATTAATAATAAGAATTAATTATATAAAAAATACAATATATATATATATATATATTTAATATAATGTTTATTGCATATATAATAAAATATTTATTATACAATCTATATGTTTATTATATAATAAATATCTTATTATATTTACGTTCACTTGTACATGTGAAGAAAGTGCGTCTCTAATTTTCTTTTATCGTTTTTCGGTTTCAATTAACTTTTTATTTCTCCATCTTTATCCTTTCTATTTATCTGTGCACATCGGTCTGTAAAAACAAACGAAACGTCATTGTACTTTACTTTGATTGACAGACTATATAATCAAACACATATAACAGTAGTTAGTTATTTTCTTTGTAACTTGATTGACTAATGTCACAACAACTTTTCTTATAGCATTTTTTCTATAACTATATATACTAATTTCTTTCAAAAATAAGAATATCAACAACATTTATGATGTTTCGCTCAATTTCCTTTGTTTCCTTAAATGCATAGTAAAATTATCAAAATTCATTTTCATTACAATGTTTTCTATGTTATATTTAACATTTACTTCCTTTAACAATTCAGATATAAACCCCCTCTTTGTCTCCAAAAATAGAACTAAGCAATTAAAGCCTTCAAAATATAAATATAAGCCTCAATTTGTAGTTAGAGGATTTGATGCTTCAAGTCCATTACATCCCTTATCGCCAAAGGTTCAAGAGTATGATGGTTGGTATTGTAAATATACTCAGTCATCACCCACTCATTCACACACTACTTACCCTTGTCTCTCTTGTGTTAAAGTTCTTTCTTTATAGTTTGGAGAATAAATTGTATTATACAAAATCCCAAATATTACAAGTGGTGTATAAAGAAAATATTATAAGTTAGTGGAATTACTATTTTTACTAAACACTTTTAATAAAAATAAACTTATTAATTGGTCAAATAAATACAAAATTAACTGAAATAGCATGCTAAACACACACAAACTTTGTCGTCTAAATAACTAAATCAAAACTTAATAACCTTGATTTGCCTCTATTTTGGAGATTATTTTAGAATAAACTATGTCAGATGATAATCACATGACAAATTTTGCTACCTTTCAATAAGAAAACTCAAACATGTCTTATACACTTCGAAAATTCAATTCTAATCATATCACAATGACTAGTGAACAAAGAAAAAGCAGTGATGGAGTAAGGCAAACCTATAGGAAAAAAAAAAAATCTCATTATAACCATTTTCCTCCTATTGTATATTATCAATAACAACGTTGAACGAGAGTACATCTAATCCAATTTAGTCATAGAAAAGAATGAAAAATTCTAGGACAAATTTCCATACCTATGTTCCTAACTATTTATTCCTTGAACAAGAAATTAGCTCAATTGTCTGCTTAAAGTTTAAAACCTTTTAAGCAGCAAATTTGGTGCATATGTAACTAGTTATGTGGCTTAAAACCTAGCTGGTTATGTCCAGTAGCATAATTGATGTTCAATTGCCATTGTGAATTTTCTATTAATGTCCAACAAATTAGATTGGGACCAAATTCTTTGAATAATTCCAAACTAGATTAGTTTACATATCTTTATATTTTTCAAACATGCGCTCTGAGTGAAGAAACATTAAAATAATTTCAAAATTACCTAAAATTTTACCTGTAGAATAGGTACCACGATACAACAAGATTAAAAATGTCTCTCATGAAAGAAGCAAAAAAGTTTATGGAATGAAAAAATATCTTCAAAAAGGCATAAAGTATGCAATGAATGTGACCATAAATCCAATGTGAAGAGATAAATTAAGTCCTTTTTTGAACTTTGAGAGAGGGTTATTAAAATCACTATAAGAAAAATGACTTTAACATCAATTAAAAACTAACATAAAGTAAAGGATTTTGTATCATCTATATAAGCTAACCTTTGTATCATCATAGAAGCTATTTATTTCCGGTAGTAAATTCTTGTAGGTAATTAAATCTATAATACTCAACATTATAAGATGTAGAATTACACATCCATTCTATCAAAAGTCATATATTTTTTAAAATATTATATAATGATTTACTAAAAAAAATAAAAATTACCGACGAGGTAAATCTATCGAAAACACTCAAGATCTATCGGTGAATTGATTTTATGTAAATTTATTAATGGATTACTGAGTCCGCCAATAATTATCGATAGATTTCCGACGGATTTCTGATCCGTCGGTAATTACCGACAGATTTAGGATAAATCCGTCGGTAATTATCGACGGACTCAGAAATTCATTAATAAAATTGTCGATAATATTATTTTACCGACAAATAAATTTTCATCGATAAAATTTCGTCAGTAATTTAACTTTTTTCTTGTAGTGATTGATTTGTATTAAAACCTCTTAATAATAGATTAATTTCTTACACGATATATTATCAAATCTTTTAACATTTACATATCACGTCAACAATTTAATAATGGACATATATTTATGAGAATAACATTCACATGATTATTACTTACAAAAACATGATTATTTACAATACATCATTCATATAGTAAGATATTTATTAATCACACTTTGAGTATACACCTTCACATTCTCAAATAAAGTTATATCATACGTACAAGGATGAAATACTTGGTATTCAACTAAAACAACTAACCAACAAGAATAAATTTTAATTATTTAATTATAAAATAAATAAGGGATTGACTCTTGAAAAAAACATAATTGTTTGAGTGATATGATATGTGTGTCATTTATATTCCTAAGTGAAACATCTATGAAAGAGGAAGAATTGATCTAATTTTTTCCTCACTTAAGTGAAGTGACTCGTCCATGTTGGAACACTCATACTTTCAATTTATGGGTTTTGTTTAGGCTCAACTTTTTGTTGATCCATAGTTAAGATTGCTCGTCATCGTGATAATCTCAATTGACGTCCTTCATTTTGTATTAGATGAAGGCTTACTGTTTGATGATTAATTAGTCGTCCTGGAGCTTGACTGCGATGATCCCTCCTGTGCAGTTACCCAATGTCTTTTATGTTAATAGACCGAAATAGCAACCTAAACTTATAATTGAGAGGCAAAGATTTAAATAGACCAAAATATCAACCTTGCTTTCTAGCCGAGTGTTCAAGATTTTGAGGTTTACTAATTGTAGAGTACAATGGATAACATAAATTTATATATGTAGATATTGGTACAATAAATCTTGATTTTATAAAATATTTATATTGATTTGATGCAGATGAGTAATATTTAATTTTTTTAAATAGATAGGGATATAAGTATGTATATATTTATCCTATTTCGTCTCCATGTTTGCTTTTATTTTAAATTAATAAAATATTTTTAATTTATTAGACAATTTTAAAAGAATTATTTATATGACCAATTTTGTTTGATTTGAAGAATAACTTTTGCTATAATTTGTTTTTCTCTTTCAAGTGTTCTACTTGTTCGGTATTCATTAAATTTATTCAAATCTCCAAAATTAAGATACTTTTCACTCATCATAATCTTAATTAAATATTTTTTTCTGTGATTTGGTTTAAATAATGTATTATATTTAAAAAAATATCAACATCAATTTTATTAAATTAAATAATTTATGACGCACATTTGATAAATTTTATTTATTTTTAATATTTATATGTTTTATTTTTTCACGAATGTTTAATTTTCAATTACGAGTGTTCAATTATGAAGTCCTTAATTTATTAAGTACCATAGAAAATTTATCTTTTATTATTTATTTGACTTTTAGTTTTGTTTCATCATAGTGCACAATATCTTATCATTTTTCTCTAAAGTTTAACTCATTCTCCTCTCAACATAAATTAATAAATGTTGTAATTATCATAAAAATTCAATTACAAATAATTTTTTATTTTTTTATAATTACTTAACACTTATTATACAAATTTCTTCTTTAATATTTGACATTGAAGAAAAAATATATATTATTTTAATATTAAAATTTTGATAATATCGTATTTTATGTGATTTTTATTTTTTATAAAATATTATTTAATTAGAGCTGAGACAGTTAAGGATAGATAGAGAGAAACAACAAACAGAGAACAAAATGAAAATCCCACATATTATTTTCACCCTAAATTGAAAAAAATAATAGTATTGCAAAATTCATTGTTTAATTGATAATTTATTAGATAAACCCAATATACTGAATAGTTTTTTTTTTTTTTTCTGAAGTATGATAATTCATTCGTAAACAATATAATGGATTATGAAACTGCAGTGTGAACAATGGACAGTTTTAGGGCTGGAATGTTATAGATCGTCAGGTCATACCAGCTATAATACGATGTTAAAAATAAATAAAAAAAAAAACATGAAATTGCACGGAAAAGCCTTCTCAAGGTTGTATATTATTTAGTGGCTGAAAAAGTTACACATTTTCTAAGCTAAAATTTTTATATGTTATTGAATGCTGAGAAGGTTATATATACTCCTAAATAACATTGTACTAGGCTTTTCAGAGCTCGAGTAACACAACTACACAAAATCCTATTCAAAACTCTTGTCCTCGTCAACATACTTAAACAGTAGCATCACGCTAAGATTTTTAAAGTAATTCCAAACTTTTTCATCATTGTCCATGTGCTTAATTTACGGACTACTTAGATTTTGAACTTGAAGAACTTTTATATATATTCACATTCAAGATACTCAAATTATATCTTATAACTCAAACACTATATAAATAAGTTATTACTGACATATTAATCACATAACCAACAAATAAAATCTAACTTGACTATCTCTAATATATCACTGGAGTATAAGTAATATGACAAGACATCATATAATTGACAAAAAGATAAGGCTATACACTAACAACCACATTAGAAAATCTCACTTCAACTCACTCTCAATATTCATATTTATTTGCCGCTAATTATTCTCTGTTGTTCAGTTATTGACTTTAGCATTAGATCATAATTTGCAAATGGATTTTCCTTCGAAGTTATGCTCAATCCATTTGACAAGCAATTGCACGACTTGCACTTAAAGAAATTGAAAAACATCTAAAAAGTGTTTGACTCAAAAACATTTATTTTCTGGTAAGAACAAAAATATAGCAAACATTTATAAGAATCAATTTCACCAACATGCTAACGAAAACCTATGAAAAAGGCGTACTTAGAAGTTATAGCCATCAATTATTTGAAGTACTATGTTCTTGTTAGTCCTTCCTTGTACTAAAAAATAAAACCTACCAACAGTGTCATATTGCCATTACTTGTACATAACGTCTAGTTTGATAATTTTAACTTCTTCCCAATAGCTAAAATGCAAATGAAAAGGAAGTCATGAGAAGAAGAAAAAAACTTGAGTAATAGAAAATCCAGCCTTAATTACACGGGGTCTATTTTATGCTTTCCTTTTTCTACAAATTTTAAAATAATGGGTACAAGATATTGATTATTATTTGTGCGACTTGAATTGAAAGCCAACTAGAATCTGATTAGAACACAGGTGCACACGCAAGGTTTAACTAGGTTTAGTTTTTGCAATTTAAAGTAAAATACCAGGTTCATCAATAATAAGCAACTTGAATTCCTTCCAAATTACTCTATTAATCAACTCCAACGGGCTTGATCCTTTTTTGACGGAAATCCCAACCTCTCTAATGGGCTTGATCTCTTGCTTAACACGCACTACAGTACTGAGTGAGTTCATAAAATGTTAAAGCTTGAGTGAGCACAAGTCCATCTTATGGCAGCATGTGGCATGCAAACAAAACTCAAAGCTTGTTTTCTTTGATTCCCACTTTTAGAAGAAATAATATATGCTATTTTAGGTCCTACTGTGCTCTTAACATCAAGTGTAAGCCATAATTGGTGTCAGAATTTTTGTTCTAACTTGTCTACCAAATGCTACTTATATTTATTCTTTGAACTAATATCGAGGAGGGTCTGATATAAAAAAATTTATAGCCATCAATTTTGTTAACAGTAAACTGGGGCCGCAACATTCTCTCTTCTATGCAAATTCTCTATGCCTTGTGAAACAGCACAAATGATTAGTGACTAGTCAGATTAAAGCACAGTTTGTACTGTCTAGGCACAGGATTGTTCTGCTTCTCACAGTTCCTCATGCGAGAGAAGATGATAGAACTCCTAGTGTTCAACAAGATGTTTATGGGCCTAATATAATTGAAAAAACTAAAAGGCCCAAAATATGACAAGTTTACTTTAGGAGAAAGAGAATAGGGCCCACGTGTGGAGGAAAGGAGAGTTAGTTAGGAAATGAGTGAAGTGGCACACAGGGGCGGTAATGGAAATCAGTATATGCAAAGAGCGCGGAATAGGGAGAGGCTTGATTTTGTGTGAAATATGTTAGGAGAATATCTTTCTCTAGAGGAGTCGTGGATTCTGTTATCTTCTTTTTTATGCTTGCAGAGTCTCAGCTCACTATTTTCCACAGTATCAATAGTATCATTTTCATATTCCCATTTCCATCATTTTGTCCGACCTGTCAGATTCGAACCAGCGCCCTAAGGATATTTATCTATCAGAAGACCTTTAGTTCACACCCTAAATTTTGGAACATTGTTTAGGTATGACCTTATCTACATATATAATTGAATTCAATTACGTAGCAACTTAAACTCAAGGTCTCAACCGATCATAATTCATCTGAAATAATCATAAAGGTTCTGTCAGACAACAAGTTTTTTCATTGTTTGGATTTGATCCAACTAATTGGTTATTAAGCTTGTAATGTGCTTAGTCACATGTAGTGACTCTTACTTAGAAGATTTATGTGGAACCAAGGTGGAAATTTGTCAAGATTGACTTAAAATCTTGTCTATAGGTTCCTATATTGTCTAACAGCACTAGACTGTCCAATATTTGTATGCAACATCTATTATATATCGTAAATGGTCTCAATAGACCATTTAGTCTCTTGGCGTCTACTGAGATGTGAACCGTCTGACTACTGAAACCATTTAAGTGACTTTCCAACTCATTAATGAGAAGCACTGTTCACATGTTTTCTTCCTTAGTCTAAGCGCATTTCACGTGTGTGTAGGTTATAATGAACTTGTTGTATAAATAGGACTCTTGTATCATCCATAGAAGCTAACCTTTGGGTTAGTTGTACTTGAGTTAGAGTTTGTTGTATAAGAGAAATTGAGGTTGTAATATCTAAGTTTACTGAATTCTCTCTAGATTGAAGTTCGTTAACATTTCAATTGAACTGCGTTAAATTTTGTGTGTAATTCTTTTTTGTTCTTCCTCTTATTATTTACCTTCTACTGTCTATATTTGCAGGTCTGGTTGTGTAGTAGATGTTCTATAGTGAACTTGACTAAGCTATTTCCTAACACACAGGGACTGCAACTTCATCTAAATCAATTTGAAATTATGCTACAGGAAAGTTGAAAAAGCTAACAAACAATTTGAATAAATTATGTAATCATAAAACAAATGAAGGGTATCATATACTTTTACCAGTCAGATTTATATCATGTCCACTCTGCCAGAGAGATTTGAAAGGAAACAATGGATTAGGAGCAGAAAAAAACACTACAATCAATAAAAGGAATCTAAGCAGAAAATTTCAAGCACTTCCATAAAATTACTGGCAATACTACTTATTGATCCTAAATAGAAAACTAGAAGAGGGAACACTGTGTTCTAACCTCTTCTCTTGTCTTTATCCTTATCCTGATTTTCGAATAATTTCTTCCGAGGGGAGTTCAAGTGTTGCTCCAGCATGCTCTTTACCCGGCTTCACCACTGCAGCAATAAGTTTGAAAAAAATGATAAAAGGACTTAGTGTACTCACATACAGATTTTATCGAATAAAGTTCCCAGCTCCTCCAAAGCTAACAACAAAAATCATGAAAACCAAAGCCAGGAAATACTCTTATTAAGCAGACAGGCAGGTATTATACGTTTATACATCTCAAATGCCTGTCTGCAATACCATGTTTTGAATATCCAGACGAGATAAGCATCGACCTCAAATAACATAAAATCAGTTAGTGCGTGAAACATGATATGCACTTCCAAACACCAATAACAGAATTTAACACTTCTCTAGGCAATGAAAAGTAATTTTTAATTGCTATAGAGAATGCATAGAAGGTAGCAGTTGAAACCTATCTCAAAAATGAATGTCATAATCGGAAATGACATTCTCCTATTGATCAGCAATTCCAAAGTTATTAGCATGCCACAAACTCAAGGTAAGATCCATTTTGAATAAACTTCAATATAAACATTTGTAGGAACAAAAAATTAAAAAGACAAATGCATTGAACTTCACAGTAAGCTAAAATCAACTTTGAGCTTTCGCTTATTGAGAAGTTACATGAAAAGAGACTCTATAAAACTCAATTAATTTTATATTCTCGTTTTCTTTTCTATAAATACTTAGAGACACGTTTGGACAAACAAGGTCCAAATCCAAAACAATAGGGAAAAGGAGCAGGATAGGAACATGGACAAGTCACTAGTAGCATAATATCCTCCAATTAAACAATGAACAGAAATGCGAGTCTCTGAAGCATAATTAATAGATATATTTCCGTGACGAAAACGCAGCATAATACAAAGTTTATGGTTGAGGAATGAAAAAGAAAAGCCAAAGAAATGAAGAAACGTGGCGAGAGCATACCGTAACTTCCGGCATCGGTGTTGAGTTGTGCCTGGACGATCATGTTGGTGATGAAATCGGAAGCCTCGCTGGCTTCTTCGAGAAGCTTCTGAATCTCCGCCTCGGAGCTCACGTTCCTGTTCTCCTCAAACTTCTTCCTTACCTCTACCGCCGATTCCTTCAGCATCACAGTGTCGCCGGAAAATGTTTTCCGAGTCGCTTTCAGAAGCGCGCGGTACGCGCTCAGAACTTCCCTTCTCGCCATCTCTCTCTCTCCGATCTCTCTTTTTCTTCTTGGCGTCGTTCTTAGTTTCGCTTGTTTGTGATGTGTGTCTACCACACTTTGTATGACCTCCTACAATTTTCCTTCTTTTTGTAAACCCTCAAAATCGCTCTCTCACTTCATATTCTCTAAGGTTTTAAGTGAAATGCTTTGGTTCTTTGAACTTTTAAAAAAAAGTAAATAGATTTAAAATTTATAACTTAAGAAAACATATTAATTTTTAAAATATCAACTAAATTTATATAATTTTTAAAGTATAAGAATCTATTTTTTAAATATGATAATATAGGGATGTTGACTACGGTTAACAGAAATATAAAACTAAAAATATTCTTTATTTTTATATAAATATTAACTATTATTAAATATTTATAAAGACTTGAAGTTAATAATAACTAAGACTCATTTGTTTAAATTTAAAGAAAATACTATAAATTTTAACTTATTTTTTAGAAATTAATAGGAAAAGAACGTTTTTATTGTTTAATTACAATTATAAAAATAATAATATTTAACTTAAAAGATAGTTTTAATTTTATTTTTCAGAAAACTTAAAACAACTAAAAATCAATTAATTCGTTCTATTTTCAAAAAACTTACATAGACACTCTTAATATTTCATTTTGTTTTATCCAAAATAAAAGCAAGTTCTTATACAGGCGGAAAACTAAATTAAAGCGTTGCCTTGCCATGTCCGAAAATTGAAATAATGTATTAAAAACATTCCAAATGTAATGAAAAAGTGAGCACAAGTTCTGCTCTTGATCTACTATCAAACAGGAATTAACAGCGATATCCAATTGCAATCAAAACTCAAAAATATCAATAGCAGGTTCGTTCATTTACATTTTTCAAACTAAAGCCAACAAATGCTAGTACATGTTCAAGAGATTTTTTTCAAATGTATTCTATGAAATTTGTATGATTCAAACTCGTACCTATCCCAAACAAATAACCATAGCTCAATCCTTGTACACACTTTCCTCTTCAGAAATCATTACCGAAAGTACATCACTTCATATTTCGATCAAAATCTACAGAAGCTGATTGATACCACATCAATAACATCATCATATTTTCATACTGGCCAATATCCTTTCCGATATTGACTTGGTAAACGGGTGAGGCTGAGAACAAACACCAAAACCACTTGGTCAGGGATTCATGCACAAAAGAAGCCAGTTCGTCCGCTATTGAAGGAAAGAGAGAATTCTGTCGTGTCGATAGTCCACAGATTTCTGCAATAGTCACCTTAATGCATCAACCATTCTGCAATCATGCTTCCTGCGACGGCATCTATGATGAGATTTTTGATCTAGCAAGGTGTTCTCTCCAACCATCTCCCTTTTAGAATCTACAGCTGCAACAATGAAGGTAAAGTCAGTCTCTGAAACAACCAATTAAGTCCTAGTTTTATATGCAATAAATGCCTTAATAGACAATGATTCGAAGATATTTGTATGAAATCCAAAACCATAATCAAATTATAACCTTTCAACCTATCAACTTTTGGTTTGCGTGTCCGCAGTCACGTGCAACATAGGATCAGTAAAGTTTATAAGGGAAGCATTTAGCTTCTAATCCTACTGAGAAAAAAAGCATAGTTCCTTTTTAACTCTCATGGCATGCTATGGAACAGCAAGGCAAAAATCTTCAAGAAAGGTTGAAAAAGCAAATGCAAAAAAACACAATTTCTTGAAAATGTATTCTTTCTTTTCCAAGTGATTAGTCAACATCTTCAAGATATTCCACCTAAAAAGTTTATGCCAAAACAGCAAGGTAATTTCAAAAATCCTTCCTGGTTTCTGAAGGTCGATAGCTTTTGCCACAAATATTCTCTCAGTGATATTTCACTTTCAGCACACCATGGACTAATCTAAACTCAGTCAAAACATCAGTAGCAACTACCATACAATGTACTGTTCCATTCATCAGCTTGTATTAATTGAGACCTCAACCCCCAACCCTCAAACCTAAATTTTGCAAAGAGTATAGAGTTCCTCAGCACACTCTCCAAACATCTTGCCAAGCATCTAGAAAGAGGGAATCAACTTCCTTCAAAACACAAAACAAAATGGTGGCCTTTTTTTTCTAAACGCAGCTGATGGAACAAACTATAGTTTAGATCTACCCACTGAAATACTACATTGTCGAAAAGGGTAGGAGGATTTGAGGCAAAAGATTGTCACTGCTGTTTTCCCAACAAGTTGAAACTTAAATAGAAAAGGCTCCTGTAATAAGTTGGGATGCAGATTAAATGATCCTTTTATTCACTAATCAACTGCTTTCCCACGATATAAATGGCATGATGGAATCCAAGCATCACCCTTCCAAGACCAAATATATGATCACTGAGGCTAAGTAGGGTTTGGGGGCAAATCAGGAATAAATGAGTTAAGTTTTATTAAAGATGAGATGTTTCGAATAACAACGTGAGAACATAATTTTACAGGACCTATACATTTTCCTCTTTAAGGAGTAAAACTTCATTCAAAGGGAGAATATCATAATGTTCTACTGCTGAGGCCAGATTTTCATTTTCATATAAATAAACTTTCGGTCCACATTCTCTGGCGTCAGCCACTAGTCTCTTCTCTGCAGCCTCTTCCGTTAACAATTTAAACCCATGGCAGCTGGTGTAATTCACAGGAAACAATGCTGCCATTTTGATGGATTCCAAGACTGCCTCATTTGTTATGCTGCCGTTGACTTTGCTTGTAAAGCCAACTGTTTCAAATATGTTTTTCTTTGAGCCACAGCACCACATGGTTGTCATGTTCCGGTGCACATGGTTAGGGATGAGGTATGTGTGGACTAGGGCCTGACCCATCTTGGGGCACTTGCTTGTACCAAAAAAACCATCCAGGGATGAACAGAATCTCCATGTCTATTCCTTTGGTGTCAAAAATGACCAGTAAACGTCCTGCTAATTTTTTTTATTTGGTTTTAGAACTAGAATTTTATTTAACACCGAACAAATCTTAAATTTTAAGGTGTAAGAAAATTTACTCCGTCAATATTTGCTATAAGAAGTTGATTAATCTCCAAACATTGACAGTTTCTTTTTTCCAAAGGTAAAACAACAGACACATCTAACAGAACTATGACAATTGATAATTCATCATTCCTATCTAGGACATGAATTTACTTTTTTCATATTTATTTGAATTGGTATGTTTTGTTCAAGACACTAATGACTTTCTATTGCTAATTATGAATGTTATAAATTTTCAGTAATTTCTATCACATTTGAGAATTTATATGCATATAATATACATGAAATGAAATGAGCTACATAAAAATTTACAAAATAACAGCCATCCCGCCATCTGCTATTCCACTATCTAAAATCCTGATACAGCGTTTCAGTGGCACGCTGCTACGCGCAATATTACCCCCAAAATGAATTGTGAATGAATTGAAACCTCATTCTTGAAGCAATAATACTAATCCAAACAAGTGTTGCTAAAGAACTTGCAGACAAAGAAACCAATCGTTTAATTCTAGACATTTTTAAACACAAATTCACCACCACCTACTAGAGAGTTTAACAAAAGTAAAAGCAAAGCAACAAGTTGCAGACTATACACGCAGGAAACATCACTAACGAGTTTCAAAGGAGACAGAAAAGAGCTGCAATAGAAAGAAAAGGGTCTAAAACGGAAGAAGCTTTACCTCCAAATTGGTCGCCCCAAAACAACAATCTGGGATCATCTTCTTCTTCATCAAACTCATCCCCATATCCAAACTCAGCATCCCCACGATAACCCGGTTCACTCCCATACCCGGATTCATTCCCATTCGCGTCAGAACACCCACTCACCCCAAACCCCACACCCACGTTCTCCCTCTCGCCATCCCTCTCTCTCTCCCTCCTCGAATTCTTCGCCTCGCTGACATCCGAAGACCAATTCGAGTCGCCGTTGCCGAAGAGCTCCCCACTGGAGTCGGTGCCCATGGCCACCGGGAAGTCCGAGCAGGTGCCGTAAGCTGCAGAAGCCCCGACGGAGCAGCAGCGGCGCGTCCCGCTCCGGTCGCTACTGCGGCCGGACACGGATCGGGAACCGCGGCGGCGCCTCTTGCGAGCGACGAGGCGGTAATTGGTGGCGCGATGGTTGGGGTTGTTTGCGGCGGTGGTGGTGTTGTCGTCGGCGTCGGCCAGGGTGAGTTTGGTGATGTCGAGGGAAAACGACGTCGTTGCGCGATCGGAGAGGCAGGGGCGCTTGTAGTAGTAGGGTTTGGGGTGGGGCCCATCTTGGAGCTTGAAGGGTTTCCAGCTGCGGAGCTGCAACATGCAGGAGTCTATGGAGTGGCGCGAGTCCAGAGGCTTGTGCGACATCGATTGAGTCATCACAGACACACGAGATGAATCGAGAAATTGTGTTGTGCCAAGTAGCAGATCACGGGTGCTCTTTGCTCTGCGCGATTTTGATTCGGACCTCACGGGAGATGATATTTTGCGTCCACAACACTCTTCTGGGTCCCGCTCTCACCCCCTCCACTACTCACTCCGCGTTCGCTAACATCTCTGCTAAACAAAATTCGTTAGGTATTCTTAATTTAACTAATTTGTTTAGATATAATCTATTGTCGGCTGGTTTATTCTTATACGTCATCCATTAGTGTACCTAATTAATGTATTTTAGTAAGATGGAACTTGATAAATGGAGAGTAATTTTTAAAAATGTTAATTATATGAAAAGGTATATTTTTCATAACATCATTTTTAATTAGATCATTTTTTATTAAATTAAAACAATTACATTATTTAATAAAATATTTTCTTATTAAATTAAAAATATTTCTTATTAAACAAAATGTATAATGATATAATTTCTCTTATAAAAATAACGGCATAACTCATGATTCAAAAATAAATTATATAACTGTATAATCTTTACAAAATTGCTTATATTTTTTAAATTATATTTCTTTTATACATTAAAATGCAGATGTGTTTTCGCTAACTTGAATAGTGATAATTCATTTAAATGTTCGTTGGTTTCGGGAGTGAATCTCTAAACTAGATTTTCTTTTTCTTATCAAAACATATGAAACGATCATTCGCATTTGTTTTCTGTTTTTTTGTTTCAATGAACAAACATTTGTGTATCCCAAACATATATTCCTTTCTCATGCACACTCTCATGAAAATCACCCATCCCAAACACTTTCTTAGATAGTCATACTAATTATTTTCATTATATTCAATTTCGGTAGTAGATAGTTGTAGGAACATTAACTTTGTACCGGTACACAGACATAATATATTAACATTAAACTTTTTTATCCATAGAGGCAAATTTCAGTATAAGCATATTTCATTTTTTTTTTAATTTGACAGTATTCTCATTCAAATTTGTAAAAGAAATATTATTATTAAGATTTGTAAGAATATATATTCTGAAACAATAAGAATTCAACTACCAAAAAATTGCAACAAGAATCTTATTTAGAAAATGTGAGAAATGGGATTCAAGAACAATTGGAGTGGAACCCACTTACAGCAAGAATCACAACATAACATTAAAGTCACAATAGAAACTTCACATATTGAAGAATTGGAACAGAGGGTCACAAAGAGGGGCGCAGAGAAGAGGTAAAAGGACCGAAGGAAAAGAAGTTTCAAGAAAAGGAATTAAGACCATAATTGTTCGTTTTCTTTGAACACTTCAAAGTCGTTTAATAATAGATTCTCCTTGCAGTTCCTTGAACTTTTAAGTTTAAATGTCCCAACAATCTTCTTTGGCGCGTACCTTTGTGTAGTACAGTTACAATACCCTCCCCACGAGACCCAACCTTGTCTTCAAGGTTTAAATAAGGGTACGGTTGTTTTATATCCTCCACAGATTACGCATGTTGCATCCGTAGGTTTCGTAGACTCCATTGGATCAGTATATGTGAAAATTGTTTCCCTTGGATAACATCACCTTGAGATAAAACTTTAAGAGACTCTAAATGAGCTCCGCATTCTAAATTCGTAAGAGAAAGAGGCAAATACTATTGAGTCCAAGTGTCTTGAAATTTCTTTAGAAGGGAAATATGGAATAAAGGGTGTATATTAGTTGTGTCAAGTAACTTCGGCCTATAAGCTACTTCATCGATCCTCTCAAAGACTATAAATAGTTCAAATTATTGGATTTGATACATTTTGGAGTAAGAAGAACAATCCTAAAAATTATGTTGAGATGAAAAAAAAAACTTTCACAACTGTAAGATAAGAAACGTTCATGAAGAATAAGAGGAACACAATAAGAGAGAAAAGAGAGTTTTATTTAAAAGTTATATATTTCTTTACAAGAGAAGTAGCCTATTTTTATAGCCAATATAAAATACAACTACCTATTAAATAGGTAATAAAATAAAAAAACATAAAACATAAAAGTCTCACTCAAACTACATGGTATATGTAAACGGAAAACATAAAAGTCCCACTCAAACTGCATTTGTATATGTTCATCAAACCCGACTTTGATAAAATGATTGAAGCTTGTTGGTTTAAGAGGATTCGTAAATATATTTGTAGCTTGTTGAGAGGAGGATATAAGAAGCAATTGAAAAAGTTCGGCCTGCAATTTTTCACGAATAATATGACAATCGATTTCTCTATGTGTTTTGTTCATTCATGGAAGGTTAGATTTGAAGCTGTTGGAGATCTCATATTGACTAGAGATCAGACATTTCAATAGTTTATAATATGGGTACAAACCTCACTTTACAAGTCGGTTTTATAAGGTTAAGTTAGGCTTAAAGTCCACTTTTAATATGGTATCAGAGCTTATCCTAGCATGGTTGTTGGACTACCCGCTATTAGATCACCCTTAAACAATATAGTCCCACACACAAGTTTGGCAGTCTCGGCATGAGGGGGTGTGTTGGAGATCCCACATCGACTAGAGATAAGACCTTTAAATAGTTTATAATATGGGTGCAAACCTCACTTTACAAGCCGGTTTTGGAAGATTGAGTTAGGCTTAAATTTCACTTCTTGATAGAAGCTATATTGATTATCACAATACACAGCAGTTGATGAATGTATAACAACTCGTAAATCATCCAAAAGATACTTCAACCATTGTATCTCATAGGTTAGGCCTGCAAGAGCACGGTATTATGCTTCTGATAAGTCCTTGTCCAGGGTTGTTTTTGATGTACCTCATAACACATTGAGCAGCATTAGGATGAGTTATGGTGGGTGCATGCAAAATTGACTAAGAAACTGTAAAGCATTTATATCTTTCAATGGAATGTCTTCTTCAAACATTTATCTATTATCTTTGGTTATAGGAGTGGCACAGTGTTTAGTAACAAGTAGTCCAATCTCTGCAAGAATATCCAGAGCATATTTACATTGTAATACATGAATTTATACACTGCTTCGAGCCACTTCAAGACCAAGGAAGTATTTGAGCTTCCCTAAATCCTTTATTTTGATAATTTTATCTAAAAGATGAGTAACTTGTTGTATTTCCAAAAGAGAGTTCCCCGAAAAGGATGATGTCATCAACATATACAAGCAAAGCAGTGAAAGAACTAGATGTTTTCTTTGTGAACAATGAATAATCAGGAGTGAATTGAAAAAAAATCAATACTTTTGAGAAAAAAAGACGATTTAAAAAACTATTGTCTACTAGCCTGTTTTAAGCCATATAATAATTTTGTAAGTTTGCATACCTGACTAGTTTTAAACACAACCATCCTAGGTGGTTAACAAATATATCATACTAACCACATGTTATGAAAATAAAGAAATGAACATAAATGAATGAAAAAGAACAAAGGATATGAGAGTGAAAATATATCTCTCTTTACATTCTCTTGATGAAAAAAAATACTCTATATATGAAGTACATGGAATGATATGATCATAATAGAATACTTACTCTAACATAATTGCTAATAACCCTCACAATAATTATTTATTAACCATTAATATACTCTAACCAAAATCGCTTTACCCATTAATATACTCTAACCAAAATCGCTAATGATTCTCACATAATAATTATTTATCATTTATTATCCTCCCTCAATATGGAGCATATAGATTAATTAAACCCATCTTTGACAGTAGATGTAAGAATAACTTGGGTATGAGAGGTTTTGTACAGATGTCAGCAACATGTGACTTAGTATTGATAGGGAGCAAACGAAGAATACCATCACGAACCTTTTCTTTTCTCTAACCACATGACAATCGATTTCAATGTGTTTTCTACGCTCATGAAATGCAGGATTGATAGCTAAATGTAAGGCAGACTTATTGTCACAGAAAATAATTGTAGTGGCTTGAGGAACAATATGTAAGTCATGAAGCAAATAAGACAACCATTGAATTTCACAAGTTGCTAATAAGCCTTAATTGTTGGTTTAATTACATGCATAATTACGTTGATTATGTTATTAATTTGGTTTAAATTTGAATTTTATTTTCTATTTTGATTCATTTTGTTATTTAATCAATTTATTTTGCAAAAAGCGATTTTGTCGATAATTAGGTTAAATTTAAAGAGAGAGAAAAGAAGCGCTGAATCAAAGGGAAGGAGCAGAGAAAAGGCATAAGTGAGGTTTTGCTTAAGCAAAGGATACAGCCTGGGCTAAAACTCACTTAAAGACTTTTCATAAGAAAGCCCTAACTTGAAGACGTCAACGCTGCAGGAGCATGAATTACGAAATAACGGCCGCAATTTGACCTAATGTAAGGAGCGAAAGCTATAAAAGGTTAAAGCTAGGTCAAACAAAGATATTATCAATCATCACTCATTAGGAGATTCTTGGAGCGCCATTCATGATCAAGATCCTTTCTTTCTTTTCTCTTGTCCTTAAACTCTCTTATTCTTGGGATTGGATGTAATTTCTCAACTTTGAATGCACTCTTAACCTTGTTTGATATCATTAAATTAAATTACCTTTCTTTTATGTTTTATTCATACTTTGATCTATTTTAGAATTCTTATTATGACTAGAAAACACTTTTTGAATTTGGAACCAAACGTTTAACGCATTGCATTATAAGTTCAAGGATGAATTATAGTGTAATGACTATTTATAGCAACTATTCTTAATGTTAATTAATTTATTCTAGTGACTGTGGACAGAGCTAGGTATTTTAATTTAAGAATTTCAAGGAATCAGGTTGAATGACTTTTATTTACACATATTGGTAATTGAAAAAGATATATTAATATATGATTAAGAGTGTATGAGAAAGAGAGTGTTGCAATTCAATTCTAAGATCTTTATTGATATTGATTTCACAAATTTTTCATTAATTGCTTTGTCATTAGGTTCATCAATTTACTCACATTCAAATCAACCTTTATTACATGTTTTGTTCATAATACATCGATAGGTAATTAATTTTCAATTATAAATTTTGTTCCCTGTGGATACGATACTCTATTTATTTTCTATATTACTTAAAGATGCAGTACACTTGCTGAAACGTGAATTATAACATTCCTATTATCAATGTGAGGGTTCAACAAGTTTTGTTAAACGTTTCAGCAAATGTACTAAGTGTCCTCAAGTAATATAGAAAATAAGTAGAGTAGTATCCTCTCCACATGGAAAGAAATTTATAATTGAAAATTAATTACGTATCAATATATTATGAACAAAATACGTAATAAAGGTTGATTTGAATATGAGTAAATTGATACGTAATAACAAAGCAATTAATGAGAAAATTTGTGAAATCAATATTAATAAAGATCTTGGGATTGAATTGCAACACTCTCCTTCTGATACACTCTTAATCATATATTAATATCATATTTTCCAATTACCAATTACCAATCTATGCAAATAAAAGTCATTTAACCTAATTCCTCTAGATTTGAAATTCATAAATTAAAATACCTAGCTATGTCCCCAGTTACTAGAATAAATTAATTAGCATTAAAAATAGTTGCTATAAACAATCATTACACTGTAATTCATCCCATGAACTTATACATGTAATGCGTTAGACGTTTGGTTCCAAATTCAAAAAGTGTTTTCCAGTCATAATAAAAATTCTAAAATAGATCAGGTAATTGAATTTAATGATATCAAACAACGTTAATAGTGCATTCAAAGTTGAGAAATTACATTCACTCTCAAGAATAAGAGAGTTTAGCTATGCATGGTAGCCATGAAAGACAAGAGAAAAGAAAAAATAAAGGATCTTGATCAAGAACAGCGCTCCAAGAATCTCCTAATGAGTGATGATTGATAATATCTTCATTTGACCTAGCTTTAACCTTTTATAGCTTTCGCTCCTTGCATTAGGTCAAATTGTGACCGTTATTTTGTAATTCACGCTCCTATAGAGTTGAGGCCTTCAAATTAGGGCTTCCTTATGAAAAATCTTTAAGTGAGTTTTAGCCTAGGTTGTATCCTTTGCATAAGCGAAAACTAACTTATGCCCTTTCTCTGCTCCTTCCCTCTGATTCATCACTTTTGTTTTCTCTCTCTTCAGATTTAACCTAATTCTCAACAAAATCGCTCTTTGCAAAATAAACTGATTAAATAACAAAATGAATCAAAACAGAAAATAAAATTCAAATTTAAAATAAATTAATAACAGAATCAACGTAATTATGCATGGAATCAAACCAACAATTAAGGCTTATCAGTTGTCGATGCCAAAGCACGATATTCAGCCTTAAAGGAGGATCGTGAAACTGTGTGTTGCTTTTTGGATCGCCAAGAGATTAATGAATCACCAAGAAAAATGAAGAAGGCAGTAACGGAGCGGTGAGTTTCAGGGCATGATGCCCAGTCCGAGTCACAAAAACCTTTTAGTTGTAAAGGAGAATCAATATAAAAGAAGAGCCCCCGACCAGGATTAGCTTTGAGATAACAAAGAACCCTAAGTGTTGCTTAGTAATGAGCCATTGTAAGAGCTAATAAGAATTGTGAGAGATGATTGACAGCAAAACAAATGTCAAGCCTAGTGTTGGTCAAGTAGATGAGTTATCCAATGAGTCGTCGATACATGGAAATGTCTTCAAGAAGAGGACTCTCTTTGTAATGGAGCTTTAATTGAGGATCCATAGGAGTGTTATAAGGTTTGCATCGTAAAAAGCCTGCAACATCTAGAAGCTCTAAAGTGTATTTCCTTTGGTTAAGGAAAATACCCTTCCTTGTTCTAATCTAAGAAAAAATTTCAGTTGACTAAGATCCTTAATTTTGAATAAGTGATCAAGTTGAGACTTAACCAAAGCAATCTCTTGAACATTATTTCCTGTCAAAATCATATCATCAACATAGACAAGGATGATTGTGAAGGTACCAGTAGCAGATTGTTTAGTGAATAAAGAAAAATCATACTGCGATTGGGTATAACCTGAAGCTATAAGAACTGTAGATAACTTTTCATACCACTGTCTACTAGCTTGTCTATGACCATAAATAGATTTTCTCAACTCGCAGACCTGACAAGGTTTTGGAGGAATTACACCTTTAGAAACCTCCATATAGACTTCTTCATGAAGATCTCTGTGCAAAAAAGCATTGTTGACATCAAGTTGTTCAAGGAGCCAAATTTTAGTGGTTGTAATGCCTAGTAAGAGCCTTACAATAGTGATTTTAGACACTGGAGAAAAAGTTTCTCTCAAATCAATGTCTTCTTGTTGTGTGAATCCCTTGGCTACTAGCCTAGCCTTGAACCTTTCAATTGAGCCATCAGCCTTGTGTTTAGTCTTATACACCCATTTGCATCCCACTTTTTGTTTTCCAATCAGAAGGTCAGCAAACTCCCAGGTTCCAGTTTGAACTAAAGCATTAATCTCATCATCCATGGCTTTCCTCCAGTTCTCATGATTCACTACCTACGCATAAGTTTTGGGTTCTACAATGGAAGATATACTAAATGCAAAATGCTTATGATTGTTAGAAAATTTTGAGTAATTAACAAAACTGGAAATAGGATGTTTAACTAAAGAAAAAATTTTGCTCTCTATGCCCACAACTACGTTGCAATGAAAATCCTTTAGGTAAGCAGGAGGTTTGGTGTTTATAGTGGATTTTCTTATAACAGGAGGTACAAGGTTATCAGGAGCTGTGATAGTGGGAGAAGAAAAAATTTGTTGTGGGACAATCTATGATGTTTGTTGATTTTGTAGTGGTGTAGTGGGAGAGAAATAATTTTGTTGTGAGACAATATATGGTGTTTGCTGGTTTTGTAATGGTGAGAAGGATCTAAGGAAAGAGAGATCAGTGTCTTGATAATTAGGAAAATGTGGGATGACAAAATTTTCACTATTTGTATGATTGATAATATGTTAAAAAGGAAAACTATTTTCATTGAAAGAAACATTCCTGGATAAAAAAGAAAAAACCTCTCTGGTGTGTAATCATAAAGAAGTGAACCCTTGTGACCTAGCCCGAGAATCAAGTTTCATCCTATTATGAGTCAAAGTTGATGCAAAAGCTTCACAACCAAAGACTTTAATAAAAGTTAAATAAGGAGAAGAGCCATACAAAATATCATAAGGACTTTTGTTATGTAAAACCTTGCTAGGCAATCTATTAAGTAGAAAAACACAATGAGAGACTACAAAGTTCCAAAACAATGCCCTAGTAATATTTAAAATGTGTTGATGTTTTGTCTCTACCACTCCATTTTGTTGTGGAGTCTCAACACAATACATTTGATGTTCTATGCCTTTGAGAGAGTAAAATTGATGCAAATTAAATTCAGGTCCTTGATCATACCTAATGCATTTGAGAGTAGTAGAAAATTGAGTTTCAACCAAAGTAATGAAAGATTTAATGCAGCCCTGTGCTTCTGATTTAGTTTTCAAAAGAAAAATCCAAGTATGCCTAGAAAAATCATCCACAATAGTCAAAAAATATCTATGTCCATCCAAGAAGTAATGGCTAATGGTCCCCAAATATCCATATGTAACAAATCAAAAAAATTATTGCTTGAAGAAGTGCTTATAGGGAATGGAAGTCTTTTTTGTTTAACAAGTGGACATGTTTCACAAAAATCATCACATGTTTTGCTAGAAATGTAATCAAACTTTGTTGACAATACAGATAATTTGTCCTTAGACAAGTGACCTAGTCTAAAATTTCAATCATTCACCTTATTAGCAGACACAAAATTTATTGAAATTGAATCTAGGACAAAGTGTTTTCCTGCTCCCCTAGGATTTTAAAAAACATAGAGTTCGTGTTGTATTTTAGCAAAACCAATCATCCTCATAGTGTGATTGTCCTGTATTTCATAGATTTGATCAGTAAACCTAATGGAACAATCAGATTTTATGGTTAGTTGAGATACTGAAATGAGATTGAAGTTAAATCCTAGTATGTATAATACATTATGTAGAATGAATGTAGTAGAAAATATGATAGTGCCTTTAGTGTTTGCATAAATTGTAGTTCCATTAGGTAACTTGATAGAAACATCAGGAATAATTCTATATGTAGCAAAATTCTCTAGAGATGAACTAATATGATCAATGACACCTGAATATAAGATCGAAAGGACAAATTTTGGTAGTGATCTTAGGTTGTAGATGATACCTATGGATGTATTGGAAATGTGATGATGTTTAGTGCCAGGGGTTGTAGCTAACTGAGATTGTTGAAGAAGAGTCACGAGAGAGTTATATTACTCTTTGGTCAAACTAAAGCTAGAAGACTGTTGAGATTCCTTTTGGTTTGTAAGTACCTCACTCTCATTTGCCTTTTTAATTGCAGTGGCATTATTAACAAAGAATTTTTTTCCTTTTGTAGTTTGGTGGAAAACCATGTAAGTGATGACATTCATCAATTATGTGACCTCTTCTACTACAATGTGTGCATTTCCTACTATTATAATGTCTGTCATCCTTGGTCCATCTCTTGGTTTGAGAATTCTGAGAATTTCTGTTGAATGAACCATAATATATATTGGAAGAATCATTCAGAAGATTTATCGATGGATTATTGAACGTCGAAGTAGTCATATTTGCTACTGAAAATAATGACACTTTTGAAGCCATTATAGATGATGAATTATTGCAAATGGAACAAAATCAGAGTTGACATAGTGGAGCTCTCTTGGTTAGAGAGCTTTGATACCATAACAGAGATATCATATTAACCACATGTTATGAAAATAAAGAAATGAACAGAAATGAGAGTGAAAATATATCTCTATTCACATATTCTCTTGATGAAAAAAAATACTCTACATATGAAGTACATGGAATGACAGGATCATAACAGAATATTTACTCTAACATAATTGCTAATAATTCTCACATTAGTTATTTATTATCCGTTAATATACTATGACCAAAATGGCTAATTATTCTCACATAATAATTATTTATCATTTATTAGAAAGCATATAAATTTTTTCAATTAAATCCCCATGTAAAAAAACATTATTTACATCTAATTGTTATAAATGATAGCCATGAATAGAAGCTAATGCAAGAAGTATCCTGATTGTTGTTAGCTTTGCAATAGGAGAAAATGTATCCATATAATTTATGCTTTCAAGTTGGGTATAACCCTTTGCAACAGGTCTTGCTTTATGCCTTTCTATCTTTCCATCAACATTATATTTTATTCCAAAAACCCACTTAAGTTCAATTGTTGTTTTGCCTTGTGGTAGATCTGTCATAATCTAAGTCTGATTCTGTTTCAGAGCTTCAATTTCTTTTCGCATAGCTACTTGCCACTCGGGTATCTTGGCAGCTTCACTGTAAACTTTGGTTCTTCATTGGAAGATATGGCTAAGGTGTAATGAAGTTGCTTTGTAGAAAATCTATCATAGTTAATAACAAAAGAGATGATAAACAATGTTTTAGAATCAACAATTGGCCTAACAGAGATATTAATGTATCATTAGGAGCTTTCCTATTTCTAGTAGAGCGTCTAACAGTTTGAGAATTCTGGTACAGTCTTGTTCATTAATAATTTTTATTTAAAATTGGCTTCAAGTAAAAAATTGAAATTGTGTTCAGTTAAAAAATTTTCTGTATTAAAATCATCATTCGTCAGATATGAAAAAATATTTTTATGAAATTTAATATTCCTAGTAACCAGTGTCTCTTTACTATTGATATTCAAAATTATATAACCTTTGATGCCACTTTTGTATCCAAAGAAGACACATTTTCTTTGGGATCAAGCTTGGATTTGTTCTTCCAATGGTGGAAGCAAAACACAAAGAACCAAAAACTCTTAAATCATGTAATTTAGGTAATTTATCATAAAGCAGTTCATGAGAAGATTTTCTTCCTAAAACAGTAGAAGGAACTCTATTTATTAGATACACAACATGGATGATAACGAAAGACCAATAAGGTTATAGTATGTTGGATTGAAAAAGCAAACTTCTAGTAATATTAAGAATGTGTTGATCCTTCTTTTCCACTATAGAATTTTGTTGTGATATCTTTATACAACTAGCTTGATGAATGATATCCAATCTATTATATAGATATCTGTATGCAAATTCATTCCCATTATCACATAGTGTTATTATAACTCCCATTATACCCAATCTATTATTTTAACCCAGTATCAAATCATATTAGATTTGACACATTTTGGAATAAGAAGAACACTAATAAAAATTATGCAGAGACGAAGAAGAAAACTTTCATAATATCTGTAAGATGCAAAATTTTCATGAAGAATAACAGGGACACAACAAGAGAGAGAAAAAATAATTTTATTTAAAAGTTAGATATTTCTTTACCGAAAGAAGTAGCCTAGTTTTATAGTCAATATAAAATAAAAATGCCTATTAAATAGGCAGTAAAATAAAAAACGGAAAACATAAAACAAAGTACCTTAATCTTAACTCCTGATTTCTTTTCTCAGAATCACCAAATGTTGCTGGTAAGGTTGTAGTTCTATCAAAATCTTATCTCCAATATTTAGTTGCACATTCCTCCTCTTTTCGTTGGTCTATAATTTCATATAATTTTATGATATGGACAAATTATTCTTTAGCAACTGCAATAATAAATCCCAACTGATTAGAGAATCTTGTAAAAGAGAGGGTTCTTAAGATGATGCTCATGTGGAATAATAGAAGCGGGTCACTTCCAAACAAAGCTTTATCAGGGAACATTCCAATGTTATGATGAAAAGAAGTATTATGCTAAAATTGGGTCGAAGACAATATTAACTTTATCAAGCACGTAATATCTCAAATACACTTATAAGAAGAAGAGCTTGAATTTAAAACAATACCTTAAGCTTTAAGAGTTGTTGTCAAAAAGAACTAATGAAGACACAATCTCTCTCAGAAACAATAGCTTACTCACATTATTAATGAATGTTTCAGCTAGAATTTTCTAGTGAATCCAGCTTTCAAAGGTATAAATAGATCATATTTGGATAGTTTATGAACCACTAGTAGAATATTAGAATATCCATAAGATACAAGAAGATTAGTGATGAAATTTAAACCAATATCATCCCACACCTGTTGAGGAATAGGTATTGCTTATAACAACCACAGGTTAAAGCTTGGTCAACTTTGGCTTGGGGACAAATGAAACAGTTCCGAAAAATATTATGAATATTAGATTGCATATTAAGTCAAAAAAATTATTAGCAATTCTAGCAATTGTCTTAGTCCAACATGACCACCCACTTTGTTGTTATGAAATTAGCATAAAATCCTTTTTTTCAGTTTATCATTAGAAGGAATCATTAGTACGTCCTTCCAAAATATTAAGTCATCCTTAAACTGAATAACTTGAATTATGCGAAGCTCCCTTAACACATTTGGAATGCAATTAAGATAATTGCTAATCAACTAAAGTAAAATCAACAACTTGTTTTAACCATAATCCAGTAGGTTCAGACACCATGCTATAAAAATCTTCTAGATAATTAATCTGTTGAAATATTCTCCTTTCCAAGTTTATATTGAATTGTGAAATCATAACCTAAGAACTTTGGTAACCATTGTTGTTGCTAAGGGGTTTGCAAGGTCTGTTCCAGTAATTCCTTCAAACTTTTTTTTATGTTTCGATTATGAATTTATGACCCAATAAGTAGTGTTTTAATTTTGCCAAGGCTTTAGTAATAGTGTAAAACTCTCTGGTGTAAGCAAATTGTTTTTGCATTCTAGATGATAATTTTTATTTTTATTTTTAAAGTAAGCTATAGGGTGATTCTTTTGATTCAAAACAGCTCCAATATCACTACTAAATGCATTTGTTTCTAAGGTATAAATAGTTCATCAAAATTAGGAAAAGCCAAAAACAAGAGTAGAAGTAATAATATTCTTCAAAGTTTGAAATGACTTACTTGTTATCATAGACCATTTCAATGAATCTTTTATTAGCAAATAGTCAATGGGATTGCAATACTTGCATATCCTTTGATAAAATGTTTATATATCCTGTCAAGCCAAGGAATCCCCGTAATTGTTTAATAAAATCAACTTGAGGCTATTTTGAACAACTTCTATATTACTAGTCTCCATAGCAGCACCTACTCAAAAAAAAAAAAAAAAAAAAAAAAAAAAAAAATTTTTAATAAATAAAAAAAAAAAAAAAAAA
>Ga0099824_1002456_pt1 | contig 27079 bp, 16 predicted proteins | sample SiratrowhiteBW_FD_76837 | JGI IMG/M metagenome (GOLD analysis project Ga0099824, IMG submission 76837) | Root nodule microbial communities of legume samples collected from California, USA - Siratro white BW | ecosystem: Host-associated > Plants > Roots > Nodule | place: USA: California...
TAAATATATAAAATATAAATATATAATAAAATAATTAAAAAATAAAAAAAAAAAAAAAAAAAAAAAAAAAAAAAAAAAAAAAAAAAAAAAAAAAAAAAAAAAAAAAAAAAAAAAAAAAAAAAAAAAAAAACTAGCGTAGTGAATAAGTCATGCCAACAATTGGATTTACAAAGGGGTGAGTGCAATTCAAGTGTTATGAAGAGAAAACAATGATCCCAAGCAACAATAATACCCTATGGGATACTATACATATGTTCATACTTGTTGTCGTATGGTCCTTTATCATATAATAATAGGAGGTGTGGAACATGGTACACATTCTCATACTTAAGAAATAAGTCACCCTATACCTACCATCATGACTCAAGTACAACATGAAGAGCACAAAAGCATGAGCTGGTATGGAAGAAAAGGGTAGCACTTGGACCGACATAAAAAACACCAACATATATGGTTTCAAAGTCCAATATTTCTTCTACACATTTAGATGGCAAATCACTAAAAAGTCTTTTCCGTGAAAGGAAGTACAACCATGTTTCACTGCCAATGGTAATGCGATCTGCAAGCAACAACACTAGATGATACAGTAGTTTCTTCATAGCTTTTATAAAATTATAAATTTTTTTTTCATGATGTATTTCTTTTACAAAATTTCCATAATAGTTAAATTTTATTTTTAATTCCTGTTATGCATAAATTATGTAAAGTTGACATGATTTTTTTTATTATGATACAATTTTATTTAATTTTGAATGAAATTTACCAGTATGATACAATTTTAATAAATTAATTAAAATAATGCCATTATAATATCATTTTAGTTATTATGAGATTGGGCTGCATGACAATATTTCAATTCAATTTTATTAATCATGATTTCAGTTTATTTTTTTTTATTTTTTTATAATAAAATCGTGTTAACTTTATATTATTTATTTATAACAAAAATATTTTTTTACTCGGAAATTTTGTAATATATTAAAAGATTTAAGTTTAAAAAGTTAAAAAAGTTAGAAGTTAGACTTACTTAAATATCTTCTCCTATAAAAAATGTAAATATTTTTAAATAGAAAGTACTTATTTGAGCATTAAATTTCTTTTTAAAAATACTTCCCTAATCTCGTACCTAAAAACCAAAGATCGAATACACTTCACACTTCTAATTAGTGATCTTTATTATCTTAAACAATGTTACACCATAATAGGTCATAACCAATTAGTTTTATGCTTTATAATTTCTACCAACTTTGCATCCAGCATGTGAAAGGCAGCAAGCAACTCCCTTGTGTTCTGCTATCTGAACACTTCATTGGAAAACCCTTCGCTGCATTAAGAACCAATGAGATTCAATTATCATGCGCAGCATTCATTTTCCCGCATAACATGATCAATTCCCTTCAGCTTTCAACATCTCTATTCAGAAGAAACAATGTATCATGTACCTCTGCAAATACCTGAATAATGCTGGTGATGCCAGAAACAGTATTCCCACAGTTTCCTTCACTCATCACATGATAGAATAAAGAAAATTTCAAGAGTTTCATTGGGTCAGAAAAAAACAGAACATTGAATCACACGCAATGCGTTATATATACTGTTGGAAATCAAATCAACTAGACAAGCACATTGCAAACTCTGCAACTTTAGTTTATGGCAATGCTTGCTAGAATTCTTGTGTCACTTGAATCTTATCAACATGTATAGAGTGAATGATGAATACATAGAAATAATTAGCATGTGACAGAGCATATTTCTTGCTGTTAACTGTTATTAAAAGTAAGACGTTGGATATAATAACAATATCTTGGGTTCAAGACTCAAATTTTTAAAAAAATTTATTAGAATATATGGATTTAAGTTAAATGAATCTTGAAATTAACACTTAGATTATTAAATAAAATATAGGTTTTTAATATTAATAGAATATGATAAATTAATTTTGTAAGTGGAAAAAAAAAGAAAATATGAATAAAACAATTTATAAAAGTGTGATTGTTGTTAGCAAGGTAATTAATCTAGATTTTAATTGTAAAATTATAGAATGGTATAATAATATACAACAAGATTGGCAAGGATAGTAGAATAAAACGGTAAAAGACATGTGATTTGGATTTTTTCCTCTACATTGACTCTTCACCTTCTTCAATGAATGTATTAAGTCCAACCTAAAATTAATTAGAAATAAATACAATTAAAATTATATTTTAACATGTGTTGTGAGCTACACAATACTTAACTAAAATTAATATAATTAAAATATAAAATAAATTTAAAATGTAACTAAGAATTAATAGTTTTTTCTACTGTACCATCCACATTTTTTTGTTAAATATAAGTTTTAATTCTAATTAAAATAAAATCACTACTCAATTAAAATTATTATAATTAAAATTCAAAATAAATTTTAAATCTAAATAAAAATTAAGTGTCATTTTTATGCAAGATTGATGTTTTTGATTAAATTAAACAAAATTTAAATTTAATTAAAATAAAACAAAACTAAGACCCTTTTAATAAATATATCTTTTATTCTTTTTTATAATATCTCTTAAACATTTTTTATTTCTTTTATTGAAAAACAATGTTATATATATATATTTAAAAAAATAAAATTTACGATTTAAGTTAATCACCATCTTATTTATAATCTTAATCTTGATTTTAACTACGTTAGTATCTTCAATATTTTCATATATTTTCATTGAAAAACACATATACATACTTAAGGGTGAAACTTAGGAGCGAGGCTAAAATAATTCCCTAACTAATTACCAAAAAGCCTTATTATGGAATATTTGAAAACGTCACAGTGACGATTCTAGAAAACACGATCCTTGAATAAAATAAACATATATGGCAGCTTTTGAGGATTTTGCCTCATCACACTAAGATTAAAAATTTGAATTGCAATGCTTTGGATTACATTAGCACTGGCATTACCTAATCCACCACACAAAGAGACAAAACAATTGCAGTTGAAAATACGAAAAGGGCACAATAAAATATAAAAAAAAGACACACTTAAAGGGTATATGAAATGACACCACTATAATGTCAATGATTACACATCAGTTCGAATTCAAATAAATTTGATCTCAGCAACCCGATATCAAGGTTGGGCATTATATATCCAAACAATTGAATGTGGTGCATATCTTATGTTTCCTTGTAAACAATATGTACACATGAACCACAACTAGTTTAATAGTGAAAAAAAAAGGCATATGTTTATAATAAAACCTTGCACAACTTGTAAAGGTACTAATTGTCAAAGGATGAATTCCAAATTTCATTACACTTGTTAACAGAATCTCTTAATAGAAAAAAATTTAATTTTGATGTGCTAATTGTCAATCAATTTGGTAACAATTTAGGTATAATTTTTTTAAAATTATCGGTGGGTTTTATTTTATTTAAGGTTTAAGATATAAAACATCCTTAAATTCAGGATACTTCACCCTTCATAGTATTATTGGATCAGGCGAGAGGAAACACACCGATCAAATTCTATATAAGAGACAAAACATTATTCATAAACCAAAATTTTAAGATAATAAATTTATAATTTTTTTTTATATATTATTTATTTTATTCCTATTTAACGTGAAACACAAAATCACATTTAACCTAATACATTCCAATATACTCATCTTCTCCTCTCTTACCGTCACTTTTTTCCTAAAATAACCCATCACTTCAATTTTCTACTTGCTCTAGCAGCTGAGACTATCTTGCCAACGAAGCTAGGGCATTGTATTTAAATTGCAATTGTCAAAATGATATTGCATTAATGTTTAAAAATATGGGCTCTAGTATTGTATTTTTCAGCCCCAAAAAGACATTACGTGAGTATGGCTAGGTTTTAGCTTTTGCACTTTTTAAAGTATTAGTAATACATTTACTTTTTAGTTTTGGATGAAAATATTATAATTGAAAAATACTACTTTAAATAAAATAAAATAAAAATATTTTTTGAAGTTGTTTTCATTTAGGCTAATCATATATAAATATTTTTAGTTTAAATACATTGATGAAGTTATGTTAAAATATATAAAATCGATGTTGCAAATTAGATTAGCCGAACTTATTTTTATATTTACTTTTAAAAAGTGTTGGCTTTTAAGATATAAAATAAAATATATCTTATTGATGACTTTATAAAGTAAGTATATACTTTCTAAATAAATTTTATAAAATAATAAACTTCAAGTATATTTTAACCTTCAAAGTAAGTAAATTTTTTTAATGAAAGATAAATTTATTGAAATAAATAAATTCAACAATTAATTGTTGACACTTAGTAATTAGTAATTATGATTACATTTAGTAATTATGATTACATTTGATAACACTAGTAGAAAAATAACCTTTTACGACAGTTCCGGAAGACATTTTACATCGGTTATGCAACCGACGTGGAAAGTCTTGGACATACAATGTCGATTATGTAATCGATGTAATATATACGCCACTACATCGATTGAAAATAGAATCCAACATCATAAACCTAATTAAAATAACTAAAAGAGGTGGATACTATGTTGATTGGAGCTAGAACTGACGTAAAAGAGGACTTTTTATGTCGGTTATAAGCTAGAACCGATGTAAAAAGTCATTTTTCTTAAAAACCATAATGGGTTGATAAATCTCTAATCGATATAAAAAACACTACAAAAAATTTTAGAATTTTGTAAGTATAAATATGTGAAATAAAAGTCTGTAATATAAAAAAATAGGTAAAAAATAACAAAAAAATAAAAAAATACCTTAAACGATCGAATTTTTGAATTTCTGGAGACCCAACCGCCTTTGGCTATTGGCTAGGGACTTCGTTACCCCATTTCGAGCAACTTTCATTTTTGGAGCGTCTCAATCCGAGTTCTCTATCAAAAGTTATGTCCGTTTGAAATTTTTTCGTCCTAAATTTTTCAAACCCTAAATCTATGATAAACCTATACAATATAAGAATTCTACCATCAAATATATACTAAATCAAGATGCTGATAAAAAATTTGGGTCAAAAATAAATTTCTAACTATTTTTAATGAATTTTACAAAATTGCTAACCTCTTGTAAAGAGAATAGGCAAGGGGTGTCGAACCAAACATTCAACTTGTGCAACCAAACGAACATGGAAGAAGCCGAAAATGGAGCCAAACGAACCCTATCAAAACAGTGAACAACAAAGATGCAAATGAAAAACAATGAGAAGAGAAAGTGACACCACGCGAAATACAAATGAAAACTAGTGAGAATAAAAGCAGCACCATGCGAAGGTTGAAAGGAGAAGAAAGCGAGCGAGGGTGAGGAGGAGGTAGCGAGTGTGAGGAGGAGGCAGCGATGGTGAGGAGTAGGTGATGGAGAAGAAAATGTAACTATAAGAGAAAAGTGATACCCAAAAGTTAATATCTCTCTTGAAATCCCTAATTTTAACTCAAGGGAGCTCCCAACTGACGTAGTATATAACCAAATTTTCTTCAAAATTCACTCGCACGCCAAGAAGTGGATATTATATCGGTTGGAAAGTCCCAATCGACGTAATATGGGCTACATACTACGTCGGTTGACACCTTCCAACCGACATAGTATCTTCAGCGTCATTACAAAGTTTTCAAATTTTGAATTTTTACTTTTTTTCAGTCTTTCTTATGTTAGTTATGAGTGACAACCGACGTAGAATATGATGTATTACGTTGGATTTGAATTAACTGATGTAATATCTCTTCAAATATTTATAAAATGTCACTGTGTTTTTTATTATATCGATTCCGTTTTAACCGACATATTATCCTGACATACAATATGTTTTTTTTTTATATTTGTGTAATGATTACACCTTCTAATAATTAAGTCTTCAAACGTTAATATGTGATTAAATGTAACTAAATTTGTGTTTAAAACAAATATTTTTTTGAACATACTAATAAATTATGTTAAATTTATATTTGATTATATAATCAATTATCTTAAAGCAATAATTAATTATTCCGATCAAAAATTGATTTTTATGACTTTCATAAATAGTTAATTATTTAAAAAAATAATTGATTATGTTAAGTAATATAAAAAAATATTTTTTTAAATAATTAATTATGTTTAATAATAATTGATTATACTATTTTAAAATATTTTATAAATTAATATAATAATTAATTATGTTTAATTATAATTAATTATTTTAATCGTTACGTACTTCTTTATAAAGGAGAACTTTTCATTATTTTCATAATTAACAATTATTTTCAAATACTTACAGAAAATTTTAATTGTTTTTTAAAACAAGAGTTTTTTAAGAATCATCTCTTATATTTTAAAAAAATATCATTACTTAAGATCATCGATCAAGATTGGAAATGTTGTAAGTTTAGTTTTGTAATCCTTTTGAGAATATTTATTAGGTAATATTTTTCCTTTCATTCTATTCACTTAATTATATTACACTAGTGTTGGTGTGATTAGAGGCATTTGAGTATTTTTAATAGCTTGCGTTTTTTTAAGGGTGTTTCTTGTTTTAGTTGTATAAGAGTTCTTGTAACTAAATAATTCAAGAATACGTAGAATAATATAACTAAATAATTCAAGAATACGTAGAATAATATAACTAAGGTTGCCTAAATTAGATTGAATGTAGATTCTTGCAGAATCAAATTAGTATAAAAATTTGTGTGCGTCTATATTTTCATCTTGATCTTATTATTATGATTTTCTTTGTTGCATTATAACCATTGTCATGCTTATTTTACTCTCTTCATCAAAGTTTCAAGAAGGAAATTTTTTAAATTAGAAGAGATCTTCTATTCAACCGATTCACTCCTTCTCTTAGTTGTAATTATAGTCATACTTTACTCTACATGAATAATAAAAATGATATTCAAAATGAAATTTAAGTTAAAGATAGCTTAAAAATTATAAACTTGCAATGAATAATAGAACGCAAAGACAAGAATTAGTAATAATAAAATATAAACCTGAATAGAAGCATAACAATTTCGTAAACAAATTCATTGAATATTTTTTTGTTGTGATTTTTAGTTTGGGATTTGAGTTTTTAGTATAATATGATTTTCTTTCATACTTAATTACAAATAAGAAAAACCTATAGAGAAACTTTTCAATCAATTTTGGAGTTTATCTTATTTGCACGAAACCCACACTATGCTAATTTAGAGATCCATTTATCACATAGTTTGGAGTGACATATCCAATGTATACTTTCAATAGTTTCACGTCTCCTATAACATATTCATTCATCAATAATAGATAAATAATCACATATGGATTAATAACTTCTTGTCAAAACTTATTTTCTTCCTACACATTTTTTTGAGAATATATTAACATCATAGTTAATTTCTCGAGTCTTTGGTATATCTGTTTAAAATTACTTCAATGTATTATCTATCTTTATATTGATGTTTATAACTTATATTTTTGACAAAGAAGATATTTTTTAACATTAAAATTTATCCTTCAATGCTTCAATTGTTATGACTAACAGATATATCTAAAATCATTATAAGAAAAAAGTAATTTAATCATCAACTTTAGTGATCAAAATAAGGAAGTGGCAAATTGTGATTGAAATAATCATGTATTAATATCAATTACAAATTAACAATCAACATAGTGACTGAATGAATGGTTAGAGATATTAGTTTGTATATCGATTGAAAGAGTGACAAAATTTTTTATCGTTAAATCAGTGATTGTATCAGTAATTAATTTGAATAATTTGTTTCTTCTTTGTAGTATTTATAGTGAATATTTAAGAGATATTAGTCTTATTGCTTACGAAGCTCAAATTGACCATACCAAAATGACGAGCTTCTACGACTTTCAAGTAGTGCCACATGTTGATCTATACTTCATTCATGGTTCTCTTGCTAATGTTGAGGATGGGAAAGAAGAAATAAATATACAATTACTAAATCAAACAAACATAGATGAAGAATATAAGAAGAAATATATTCAAGTGAGGGTGACATTAATAGTGATTTTAATGACATAGATACCTCTTTGGTAATTCATGCATTAAAACTGATTGTATACCTTGTGTTAATTATGTTTTACATTAATGATTACGACTTGTAACAATTGTAGTGAATGAGAGGCAAGATAATTGACACATTTGGATATAGAAAACACAATTGGGTTTGAACCTTTTTGTCATAATTAGCTTATTTGTTTATAGAAAATTTATTGTTCCAATTTGATTACCATGTTATATGTAATATGTTTCACTTGCAGATGACACCATGGGGTAGAGGTGGTGGTTGAGGAGTTCGTATTGGTGAGAGAGCTTCACCCAACACTAATTCTCTCAATTCTTTCGTCATCCAATAACCATAGAGTCTAAACTTCCTATCTGTGAAAGACCCTCACTTCTTACACTTCAAAACCAACATGATCATCATTTTTGTAGGAGAATTATCTCTTAATAACTTTTTTTTACAAAACTCATTATGAATCAACTTTCACTGATACAGAGGTCACTTACAACTGAGTATGAGTCAAGCAATGTCGTTGATCAAAGGCCCTGACTTCATGCAGATAAAAGAGAGTAAGTATACTTTAATTTAATTGTTACTCTTCAATATGTCATTATTTGCATCTATCATTTTGACAATATGTTTGAACATAGAGTTATGCCAACAAATGGTCTTTGTACCATAATCTCTTGCATCACGAAGCAAAATTTTGATGAAACCTTGTTCCACTTGAGTTTCGTGATAGATAATTTGGAGAGTATGTAATTTCCATTATGGTTGAAATGAAAATGTTATTTTGTTAGTCTACTATGTTTATTTTCTAATTGATTTTTCATGTAGAAAGAGTATAGGTGGGATCCATAACAACAAGTCATAAGATCCATTTTTGATACAAAAGGCAAACATATAATGAATCAAACTAAGATTGGTTAGTATAAGGAGACCTATATTCCACTAATTATTTGAGAAACCTTGGAACTACATTGGAGTTCTACATATTTCCAAAACAATAGTGCTATTGTCGAGGAAAATCGGGTTATTGAGAAGGGAACCTCAACCTACTATGGAGGTTCCATATCTACTACAACTCACTTTGAAAAAATTGTAATCTTATTATGTGTTTACATTTTCTATATATTTAATTTAAATACAATATATTAACTTAGGTATTCAAGTTTATCTTGTGTTTAAATATATGTTGACTAATGATCTTGAACGACAACCAACTGTTTGGAAGATTGTAGAGAGAACAAAGAAATTAAAGATTGGAGAGTGGGTCAATGATAAGACTTGTGACCTTGCAGTATGTCTAAAATTTAAGTTATAATGTAATGTTTGTTATGTGTTTTCTTCACAACAATCACATTTGACTTCATTTTTAGGAAAAATATAAGCAATGTTGAAAAGAAGCTCAACAACATCACATGCTTGAAGCCTTATGTTCACAAAACTCTTCTATTGTCTTCATTGATGAAAATGAAATATACTTTACTTTTTTTGGAGGTGGAAAGAAGAAACGGAATGTGTATGAACTTTGTGCATTGAGTAAAATGTTTATTGCTTCTATAGGTGCTCACTCTAGTACCAACCAATAATTTATTAAATAGAAGAAATGTGTGAGACTATTCAGAAGTTAAATGTTGAACTTATGGAAAAGGATGTCAAGGAGAGGACACTTGAAGAAAAGATGGAGCATTTGATGAAAAATCATGAGTAACAAATGAATGCATACCAATAAGATGAGATATTCAGATTTTACCTTAGGCCATTCTGATCCTCCAACTAATAAGGATGATATTATAGACCATATTAATGATAATAAACTAAAGAATTATTAATTGTATAACGACTTTAATGACAAAAATTATTTTAATTCTAATGAAACTTTTACTCATTAGTAACTAAAAAAACAAGTTTTTTATTATTTTTATTTTTGTGACTGAATCGATGACTAAAATTACAAATAAGTTTTTGTCACTAAAATTGTATCTTATATTTTGGGTGACCAAATTTTTAATAACTAAAATTTTAGTGACAACTTAGTAATAAATTCAAAATTGTTTGCTAACTAGTATATAACTAGAATTTTCACTACTATATATTTTTGGTCACTAAATATTTTTGTGACCAATTTAAGTATTTTAATGATAAAAAGGTGATTGCTGAAATATTTTTTTTAATGAATATTATAATCTGTAATTTTATTTTTTATGTATACATCTAAATTGAGTTGATAAGTTTATATTTATTCTTTTTTTTTCTGAAAAAATTTCATTAATAATTGCTAAAGAAGATCAAATAAAAGGACGTAATATTCGTAAAATTTTATAACTTTTAGTAAATTTCAAGTATGCTTAAAATATTGTATTAGAAAGTTTCAACATTTCTCTTAAATTACTAGGAAGAGGGTGGAAATAGTAAAATATAAGAAATAGTTATTCCTCTTGGAAAGCCAAAATTCTGACCAGAACTAGAAAATAAAGTAGTATAAGGTGTTAAATGCATCTTCAATCTTGTAAAAGGTAGCGTATTGATGGGGTTTGCTTTATGGCAGATAGAAGACTTTCTAAATGTTGGTGAAGAAAATCTTTGAGCATTTATTATTACATCTATGCTTGTGTTGTGAACATAGCGTTTTTCTTGGAGCTTTATGACTTGAACGTGTCGTGAGGACTTGTGAGTAGTGGGTCTCTGAGATTTTTCCAAGAAATAAAGTACAAATATTAACATGAGTCTTGGTCACTAAACAAGTTGCTTGCTTTCTATTGGTCGAAAATTAAAGGACAAGGAGAAAAAAATGGTCTTGACACATATAAATGATAAACAATGAATGATTTATGGTTATGGTAACTTTTTGTGGAAAACTATTTCGTGATGCAAACAAATTTTGAAGAGTTTTAATGGAATTGATTAGACCTATTAAATTGAGCTTTTAATAATTTTTATTCTATATCCTGTGAAAATAAACTATTTAGTAAGCTTTTATTAAATTGAGCAATTTTTTTTAATCAACCACATTCTTAGCCTTAATGGCTCATTTATATCACAGGAGATTATTAGTCTTTGTCTTTGTAATCACTTTGGACCTAACAATAAATAATATCAACTCATGATTTATGCTAATTAATAAATATACTCTTTAAAAGTTTTTTGAGGTACTCTTAAGAGTTTGTAATTTGATATAAAGAATACAATAAATTATTAGAAATAATATTTCAATTAATTTATTAGTAGAAAAATGATATTTCACGATGCATATCAACGCAGTTAATATAGAAAATCGTGTTAAAAATAAGTGCGGTGATATTTTTGAAATTAAGTGCAACAATATCATTGTGATTGGTACCAAAATAGCGTGATAAGACACAAATATAAAAAAGTGTTGCCGGAAAATACCACTGCAGTTGTTTCCAGAACCGCGATAGTATGCTGTTTAAATAATTTTTAAATTGATACTGGAAAGAGATATCATCGCGATTGTTTTTAGAGTCGCAATTATAAGCTTTGTAGAACTGCGGTTAAATGTGTTTTTTGTACTGTTGATTGAAAAGTATTATATATATATGTACATATAAATAAGTTTTAAATAAATTAATTATTAACTAAATTAATTTTTAAGGATGTATAATTTTGTTGACAGATGAAAATTTCAAGCCGATGCTCTGCACCTCTGTAACCAAAAACAGGTAACATACCATCTTTCCATCTCTTGCAGAAGTGACATTGTAACTTTCATCTCAATTAAGTGCTTAATCATAAGGTGAAACAATGCCATGACTCTTAAGATGTTGTGTCAATTGGAGAAATAAATCTAGAAAAGTAGTGTGAGATGGATTAGAGTTAGAGATACTCCACACAGGTAAAACATATTAGCAATTTACACTGTAATGAAAAAGTTCTGGTATTACTTCCCTTACTGTCTCAGTAATAATTTATCCCCCTGAACTATAATCAAAATCTGCCACTTAAGTGCAAGATATGGTGTCACATTCTTATGTCCTTAGTTTTCCTAGGAGGATAGAAATAAAATTTCATTTCAATACAATCATAATGTGCAAAATGGAGGAGATTGCATACTGCTAAATGGACCATACTTGAATTTCTTACATGCTGGATTGTTAGAGTGTGTCTATTGGTTTCCAATTGCAGGCAGTAAAAAGAGTATCATAAATTATTATTCTAAATATCACACCAAACACAAATACAACATAATTAAATAGGCAACAGAGATGGGTTCATAAGAATAAACCTCATCTCTTGGAAAGGCAAAGCTAGGCATCAAAAGTAAAAGCTAATGCCATATCCCCTCAAAGAAAGGGCAAATATAAAAGAAAGAAAGAGTGTGAATAGCTAAAGCAAAAGCTAAAAGTGTATATGATATGTCCTATACCATGATTAAATGATCAATAATGCATAACATAAACATTGTACTCAACAGTAGCATCCCCACTCTTGAAATCAAACCAATGAGTCCTAGCCTCTGCATACCCTCTTGCAAACCTGAAGAGTCCACTGCCTCCAATCACAGGCATCTCCCTCACCTTGTTGAAAACACAGTTCCTCCCCAAGATGGTGATGGTGCTGCCATTGTACTTCCCATCAGAGAATGCAAAGTTCATGGCCATGAGAAGATCAAGCTCACTCTGGGAAGCTGAGGCATAGAACCCCTGAGCCTTCCCCACAAGCTTGGAACTCAATTCCGGCCCCAAAGTCAAAGGGTTGTCGATCATGTTGACCAGGCCAAATGCTGTGGTGGTGTTCAGCTTCAAACTCGGTGGAACAACCGCCACTGAAGTGGGTTTGCTTCCACCCACTATGTCATGCCAGTAAAACTTGAAATGGCTCAGTTTTTCCTTCCTCTTTAGGCCTAACAACTTGCGGTCTATGGCATGGCCAAACTCAGCTTCCTCTAGGCCATTGAGGAGGTGGCAAGAGAAGAGAAGGAGGCATGAGAATGTGAGGAAAGAAGTGGAGATTGACATGGTGTGTTTGGTGTTAAGGTGGTGACAAAATTGGATGTAGAAGAAGAGTTTGGGAGTGGAAAAGGGGTGGAGGGTGAAGGGGTTATAAGGGGACAAGGGAAGTGGGGAAAGTAGGGAAAAAAGTGAATGAGTGGGTGTGGTTGTTGGTGGCATCATCATTTCCTAGAACTAACGAGTTAGTGACCACTTTCATTACTTTCTTCCACAAATACACAAATTGTTCTGTAATGCAAAACATTTTATGTTTCTATTAATTAGTTTTTAAATTATTCGTAATTGAAGTTTTCAATTTATAGAAAAGTTAACAAAAAATAGAAATTGTATAAAATTGGAATAACGGAGAAATAGTTTATCATTTAAAATTACTATGTATTTATGTTTATTAGAATCCATTTACTTGTCAGTATTTTCTTCGTTTCGAAATGTGAAGATGAAAATAATTTTTTATAGAGAAATTAAAAGAACATATTTTATAGAAATGATTGTGTTGTTTTTATTCTATCATCTAGTTGTCGGTTGGAGTGATATTAAACTTATTTTCTTTGAATACAATTTAAATTTAAGTTTTATTATGAAAAATATATTTTGGAAGGGAATAATTCATTAAATATAACAAATGGGATTCTCATTATAAAAATAATAATAAAATTTGCACTCTCGCCTCTTAAACTGCTTATTCTTTTTCACTTTTATTTGTAATTTAAAACTAAATAAATTTTATTTTATTTTAAAAGTTAGAAAATAGCAACGAAATATATGAAATAAGATCCCTATATAAAATATTTTCACAGGACATTATCCCAAAAGTATAAAATCATATGTTGTGAAACGAGCACTTCTTTATCATTTCTCAATAACTATTACAAAAATAAATGGTTTTAACGTTGACAAAAAGCGGGCACAAATAAGAAATGGTAAAATGTGATTAGCATTCATCTTATATTGGTTAAAAAATTCACATTTTATATGTGGAAGCAATTGAATCTTTTGTTGGCCTAGGAATGCGAGTAGCGTTGAACTATCAATATTTATTAATTTAATTTTAAAGTCGATTAGTGCTTAATAAATGAAATATAAAAGATGATAATCTTAATGTCACACGTTTTATCGGTCTAATTCTAATTGACGCTATAAAAAAGTTAACAGAAAAAAGTTAATTTAGAGTGGATTAACTGACTCTAATTGGTAGAAAAAAGTTGGTAGCACCTGTTAACTTGATGCTGGGGTGATGATAAAAAATTAGTCCAGTTTAAAAGCATTTCTAATACATTTTTAAATTTGAAACCTGCCTATATCAACTATAATTTGAAACCCAATTCAAACCTAATGTTAATCTTAATCGTAATTCAAAATTCAAAATCTAATATAAATTTCAATTTAAAATTCAAAATCTAATATCAATTTCAATTATAATTTCATATCCACATTCAAAATTCAAAATTCAAAATCTAATATCAATTTCAATTGTAATTTCATATCCAAATCGAATATGAATTATAATTCGAAATTCAATTATAGTACTAACCAATAAATTATTTAGTTTATAATTTCATTTCTAAAGAAAACATTTTAAAGAAGTGGTAATGAAATAATAGTGAATTAAAATGTACCATATACATGTCATGAATAATTTAAAAGTAAGATTGTCTAAAAAAAATAAGTGAAAAGTAGGATTGAAGAATGTTTGATAACTCAAAATAGGACTAAAGAATATTTGAAAACTAAAGTTAAAATAATTACGAGATTAAGAATAACAAATATTTCGTTTGACGTAAAGATCAGAGCAAAAAGTCAATTAGAAGTACCTATGAAAACAATGAAACAATTAGAATAAATGCAACACATAATACATGAAAAGAAATATGAAATATTAAACTTTCACTCTGGGTGAACTTCAAATAAGGGACTAATTATCAAAATCTTCAGCATAGTCATGAACCTAACTTGTATCTATTGAAGTGTTGTCAAGTTGTTGTTCCATAATCATAGTTAATTGTTGTTGCATCAACTTGACTATTCATCAAATTGTACAGTTCTTTGATGTGTTATGTTAGCTCTTTTAATTGTTGCATCAACTTTTTTATTTGCTTATTGGACTTGCTGATAAAGTTATTCATTCTTAGCCAACTAATCATTGTAATCAGGGGTACAAAGCTAGTAACGATCGTTGAGTAAGGGATGACACTCCATGGCATGTTAGCAGCCAAGTCTGCAATGCTATGAACACTACCTCCATTCTTTCATCTAGCAACATCATTCTAACAATGAAGCTTTGTTGTTGCATTTATTTGGTGGACATTAGAAGGTGATCCTTTACAACTACATGATTGTTGAGAGTTGAAAATGTTTTGAAATTATATTAAAATATAAATAAAGTAAGAAAAATTAAAGTAATAACTTGCATAACTCTCACAGGAATGACTATCTACCCAACCACCCTTCTTATTGGTATGAGTGACTAGAAATAATTCATCAGATTCAATAAGACGATCATATTTACATTCCTGATAATGGTTGTACAATTACAAACAATATATATTACACAACTGAATTGAATTACATGTAACAAATTGTAAATAAGTCATAAGTAATATTTACCAAGTCCAATGCAATTTCCAAGTGTGATTTGTGGCATGTTGAGTACAATGCTCTACCCTGAGCTGAAGATCGATTCATTTTTCTTTGGGATGATTTTTCTTTGAACTTTTGGGTATTCCAATAGTTCAAAATTTCAACCCATGTTTCTTCTATTGTCTAACTAGGAGTCCTTTGTCCTAGCTTTACTTAACATGTCATAGAGTTGTTTTCTTACTTTTGACTCATAGACCTTTCTTATTTGTCACTCATCCTATGAGCCCCAAGTCATCGTAATTTGTAAAAATGAAAAACATATAAGTTAATTGGATGATATTGAAAATTGGTTTATTTGTAATTCGCTCTAATTAATAACTAAAATGAACTTAAATTTAGTCCACTATTTAAGTTTATGTCAATCCTCAGTCATAGTCTCATAATGATGGTATGACCCCCTGAATTAAGACCTAATTAAGTGCCCAATAACCTCAATAACATGATGGTTGGGAGTCCAACTATAAAACATACAAACTAAATTGTTAAGCATGAAGTGTAGACAATGAAATCAAATATGAATAACATTGTAAGCTTACCCTTTATCGAGAGGTCAAATGATGACCCTCCCACTAGCATCACACTACACCTCCTTAGTAGGGAGATTGTGGTTGAAAGTAGTAGGGGGATGGATTGAAATATCATGGATGGGCTCAACTACGGGAGCAGGGGTGGTGTAGACTGAGAAAGCATGGGTGGGGTAAACTCTAGAAGTAGGGGTGGGTGGACTCTACAAGTAGGGATGGGCTGGACTTTAGGAGCAGGGGTGGGTTGGACTGGAGTAGTCCAAGTTTGGTGGATGTCAAAGCAGAGGAGGATTATACTAATGGAACATAGGTGAGATGCATTAGTGTAGGCCAAGTGTAGTGGAGAGTCGGAGTAGAAACTGAATGTATTGGTAAAGCAAGAGTGGGATGTAGTAGTGGATCAGGGGTGTAATAAGGTGATGACATATATATGATGGGTGATAAAGTAGACAGGGTGCGACTAAACCTGAAATGTTGTACACTCGAGGAAGAGGGGGTGGAGGAATGAGATAGAGCCTGATGACTACCAACATCAAACCCTGATGATAGACTTGAATAAGGGATGCTTTGAAAATCTATCACAAGATGACCATGTATAGATGTGGGAACTTCACGCTTAACATGACCACGTCTGATAAGAAAACCATCTCTACCTCTACTCCTAACGATTTTTCCTGCAAAAGTATAATGTACCATCATATTTAATTGTGTATTCTTGATATATTGATCATAACATAGTACACATAAACTAATATACAATAGTCGTCGTTGTTATCAAAGTCTAAATCCTTATAAAGTCATCTTCATTTGCTTGATCAAAATGTTCGTCACCATCATCAAGCACTAGTTTGATATCATCAACATAGTTGAGACCATACAAAGCTTTGTTTAGTTTAAAAGCATAATCTCAAAAAGCAACACTCTCAAAACCAGAGGGTTGTTCCATATAAACCTCTTCCTTTATGAATCCATTAAGGAGTGCACTTTTAACATCCATTTGATACAAGTTCATGTTATTGAATGTAGCAAATGAAAGTAAAATGTGTATAGTAAAATCCATACCTTTCTATTTTGGGTAACCCTTGGGAACATGATGCATATGAGAATGAGAAAGAACTTGTTCAAGAAAAAGAAGAAATAAATAAAAGAAGCATGACAATTGAATATATAGATGAAGAAATAAAAGATAGAAGACTCTTGGAGCTTTTGAGAAAGAAATTAGAAGAATAAATGATTGTAAATTGTAGAAATTAGAAAGAACTTGAGAAAAATACAAACTTAAGAGTAGGAACTTTAGAGAATTGGCCTTAAATTAGAAGTGTCTTTTGGAAGGCTTAAGTTGGAAAATGTACCTCACATGAGCTACTTAAGTCATCTTTGACTCTTCAAGTTTCAAGACACATTTATAGTCACTGCCTAGCACATGCATTGTAATCATTACATTCTTTGTACTTTAGTAACTACCTAGTACATGCATTATAATCATTACATTCTTTTCATTTTACTATCTATCTAGTGCATTCTTTCATGTACATCCATCCCAGTTATCTTAGAGTAATGCATTGTTATAACTTCCAAGTACACTCCATCATGTATATTCATCCTAGTCATCTTAGAAGTAATAATTACATTCATGTAATTTAGTAACTACCAAGTGCATCTCCTTAATTTCAAGAGGTTATTTAGACTTAAACATAGTTAAATGTAGTTAACCTTGATTAGTGTAATTAACTATTTTTATCTTTTGAGACTCCTTGCTGACTAAATTCCATAGCTATAAATAGGAGTGTTATCTATTGTTAAAACAACAAGTTGAATGAATAGAATTTCTTTTGATAAATTATGAGAGTTCTTGAGTTGTGTCTCTACTCTTTTCTTTTATTCTTATCTTGAGAACCCTTTTCAAGTGGTAGATCCTCCTTCACTCATCCTTGAAGATTTTTAATCTTGAAGGTGACATGCTCAATCATCTTCTTACTAATTCCATTTTTACATTTCAATTTCTTTAGCTTCATGTATTCATACTTGTTAATCTATTAATTTCTCTCTTTGCCACAAGCATAACTTCCATGGTGTCTTCTTTTATGCCACTTTGAGTTTTCTCTTGAAGAAATATCATCTTCATCTCCTTTTTGGGTTGGTATAGATTTTAAACACCCCCAAGAATCCACATCAAGTGGCATCAAGAGCTAGAAGGATCAACCCTTCCATGGAGATATTCATTACCATCAATGGAGGTTTTCTTGAAAAATGGGTTTGAAACATTCCTTAGTGCAATACATTTTGTTATTATCTTTGAGTTTTATTCTTGTCCAAACTATTTGGAGTTTGTATACATCATGTTATCATGTTTTGTTTTAAGTTTCATATATTAATCAAGCCAATGTATTCATCTTCTTTATTGGGTTTTGCTAAAAACATTTTGCTCTCTAGGAAAAAGGTATGATGTTGATGCTTGGTTAATTTCGTGTCCTATAGTCTTGTTCTTTATTTGATTTATTATTTTATTCTTGTTATTTTTTAGAGTTTTAAAAATGTTTAATCTTGTTTTGAGAGTTCGTTTAAGAAAAAACATATTTTAAAAAATTGAAATCCCATGAAAAATAAGGATTCAAGTGTGTGATTCTCTCATTTGTGGTTGTCTTGTAAAATTGATTTTTTCAAAATAGTTTTAAATGGGGTTGTTACCATGAATGAATAATCCGTATTGATCTCCAAAAAGAAAAGAAAAGTGCAAAAGAATCAAAATAAAAAATATACAAAATTTAGCACACCAAGTGTTTGAGAAATGATTGTTCATGTGTAGTCGACCATACTTTTCTTCAATCAATTTTGATATAGACTTTCTTATAGATTTCCAAATTGTTTCCTGCACTTGTGTTGAATTTCTTTCCTAGAATTTTGTGATTCCTTTCATTTTAAGATGTTACATGAGTCTAATAGGTGTGAAAATAGCACAAAACCTCACCCTTCTTTAAGTCTTTTTCAAGCTTTTCTTTGAATAATTTGTCATCTTATGTATAGTAATCTTTGTGTACCTTTTCTTCTTAAAATTTTTCAGTTTTTATTTCTTGTATCTCATGGTTTTCTCACAAAAAAATGGGAAAAATTTGAGGTTTAAGTGAATTTGGATTTGTTACATCTTTCACTTGAGAGTTGGTAATTCTTAGTGAGAATCGGAGACAAGTGGGGGACTTTTATCACTAATTCTGCACTATTTTGGGTGAAATAAAATTTCTTTGAGATAATTAGCATCTTGAGAGTGAGTGTACCAAATTTGAGAGCCATAACAATTCTACAAAAAATGCAATATTTGTTTTATTATTAACACTCAATTTTTGCCTAGTTTTGGGTTGTTTTTCTTTTGAATTTTTTTGTAGGTTTTTGTTGAACCATTCCAGCCATGTCTAGGAGTCCTAAGGAGGAAGGAGTGTTAATATGGAGAGTCATGATGTTTCAATGCGGGAATCGTTGAAAAGGTTGGAAGAAATACAATTACATATTGATACAAAGGATGATAGGAGACATAGAAGAACAAGAAGAGAAAGGATGCACTCTTCATCATTTGCACAAGATGTACGTGACATGGAGATTTTCTATAAGGAAAGCCATGAGAGGAGAAGAATATAATCAAAAAATCATGCAAGACTAGATAAATGTTTTAGGCATAATGTTAAAATTCCTAAATTTGTTGGTGATTCGGACTATAATGTGTATGAAGAGTGAGAAATGAAGGTTGGACAAATTTTATTTTCATATGACATGTATGATATCGAAATTTTGAGACTTATTGTTTTAGAATTTGTGGAATATGCCTTGTTTTGGTGTAATCAATTTCAAAAAGATGTTGAATAAGGGAAGAAACAATCTATCAAAACTTGGGGTGAATTGAAGGCGACTATGAAGAAGAGATTCATGCCTACACATTATAGAAAGGAATTTCTCCTTAACCTTGAAAGATTAAGGCGGATCAAAAGAAGTGAAGGATTACTTCAAAGAGATGAAGTTACTTCTTCTCAAGATTGGCTTGGATGAAGATGAAGAGGCAAAAATCACAAGATTTCTTCATGGCCTCAATCATGATACCCAAGAAGTGGTGGAGTTACATGACCATAGGACTTTGGAAAATCTTATCCATCTAGCAACTAAAGTGGAGAGAAGAATTCAAAGGGGGAAAGATTTCCAAAGACACTCCTTAAGGAACTCCTCCCATAAAGAGAAGAAGGAAGAGGAAAAGACTCACTAAGATAAGTACTCTAAACCTCCTTATTCTTCTTCTAAAGATCCCAAACCCTCTTCATTTAGGGATCATAAAACTTCTTCTTCTCATGCTAAGACTCATGCCTTCCCATCTTCTCCACAAAAACCCAAAATTAAGGACAAGATAAGTAGCCTTAAATGTTTTAAATGCTTGAGCTATGTATATAAAGCTTTTTATTGTCCAAACCAAAGGGTAATGGTGTTGAATTCGTCTTCTTATTGTCCAACCTCTAGTCTATCTTCTTCTAGAAATAGTAAGTATAGTCATTCCCCAAGGAAAAGAAGACTTGTTGGTGGTGAGGCAAATGGTTGGCTATGTCCATAAGGATATGGTTGAAACTCAAAAGGGAAAACATTTTTCACACAAGATGCCTCATCAACCATAAAGTTTGTGTACTCATCATTGATGGAGGAAGTTGTACTAATGTAGCAAGTAAGATATTGGTGGAAAAACTTAATCTTCCAACCATTTCCCATCCAAGACATTACAAGCTACAATGGTTGAGTGAAGATGGAGAGATTAAAGTGACTAATCAAGTTATTCTTAGTTTCTCAATTGGCAAGTACAAAGATGAAATGTTGCGTGATGTGGTTCCTATAGAGGCAAGCCATATCTTATTGGGAAGCCTTTGACAATATGATAGGCGTGTTTACACCATGATGGCCATACCAACGTGTTCACTTTTCAAAACAAGAGTCGTACCTACTCCCTAACACCACTCACACCAAAGGAAGTAAAGAGAGATCAAATGATAATGAGAGAAAAAAAAGGGAGAAGGAAAAGTCACTTGTTCAAACAAAAGGTAAGAAAGATAAAGAATTACTTGTGACGTCATGTAAAGAAGTTAAGATGGTAAAACATGTACACAAACCCTTATATCTTCTTTTGCCATCCTTGTAATACAACATACAACCAACTTCACAATTGTGAATCCTTTGAGCCTTCAAGCCAAGAGTTGACAGAAGTTCTTTGGTCTCATAGTAGTTCTTGAGTATACAATTAACTTTTAGAGCTATGTCAACTAACAATTGTATAGAATAATCTAAACACTTTTCAGTAGCTGTTAACTTATTTTGTTATGATGACAATGTTAAGAATCTCAAAGAATTCAATATTTCATGAAGCCAAGCATTTGGACAAAGGCAAAGCAAAAAATGAAAGTTGAAGATGAAGACTTAGGCTTTATCGTATTGGTGTGAGTGAGTATGATTGAAGGTGAAGGTGAATCTAAGCACAACTGAGAAGAAAATCACTGGCATATTTGAAAGATACTTAAAACAAAGCAATAAAACTGAGTAAAAAGGTTTTTGAGATAAATCATTTGAATTTAGTTTTTAACATAAAATAAAACAATTCTATCTGGGCGAAATCGATTTATTCGAGCTCTGCAACATAATTGTTAACTGTTTTTTATGATAAATAGTGTAGGTATTTCATGTTTTAAATACTTGGGCTTTTTAGAGCCAATTAAGAAGAATATAGAGAAGAGAGATACGAACAAGATTGACAAGAATCGTGTTAGAAACAAAAATTGCTTGGTCTTTCAAAGTTTAAAGAAGTGTTCTTGAAGAATCAAAAAGTTTTGAATTTGTATTGTGCCATTGGTGTTCTTCGAGGCCTTGCACATGATCTCTTTCACTGAAAATTAGGGAGTTTCTACAAATCAATTCTTGAACTTGTGTGATTCAAGAGTTTCATTTTTTTTTTGTATAGTTGTAATAATTGATTTAATTGGGTATTGGTGATGCTATAGGGTTTAGCATTGTTGTATTCTGAATATTTGGGGCTGCATGGTGTTGGCGTTGTTATTTAGAGTTGATTTGTGATCTTACAGGGTGCAAGAAGGGTCCTTGATTGTAGTTGTGTACAATTGAGTGTTGTTAGTGGATTTTTTCTTGCTTGGGTTGCAAGAAAGACTGGATGTAGCCCTCGAGGAAGGGTGAACCAATATAATTGCTTGTGTGTTCTTCTCTTGCTCTTCTCTTTGTACTTAATTCTGCACTGTGCCATTAAATTTGATTATGTGTTGCTTTTTTGAATCTGTGAGGATCTGTATTTCTGTGTTTAATCAAAGTGGTTTTTATAAAGTTTTCTTTTAACTGGAAACATGTTATGATCAAAGCTTTTATTTCAATTATGGTTTTACAGTTTTTATAAAACTGTGATTATCAAAACCATATCTATTATTTTTGCTGATTCATAGATCTCTTATTTTGCCCTTACATAGCATTTATGTTTTTGAATCATTGAACGAAACATTTGCCAAATTTACATGTGATTCCTTTTGTGTATTATCTATGTAAATTTTTTTAACTCTGACCTGTTTGTTTTAAAAACTGGTTTGATCTTTATTCAACCCTAATAACTTTTCTACATAATTGTAAAGTGTTTCTTGGTTGACATATATAGAGATTATCTTTCCTTTGATCTTTCAATTAAACCTGATTTCTCAGCATATTTGATTCTAGTTTCTTTTTATTTCAATTGTTTGCTGTTATCAAATTGTGCATTCTATAAAACCTTGAATAACCTAACTGTTAAAAAGTTCAATGCCTTTTATGTGAGTGATTGAATTGTTATTTACATTGTCTTGATTATTAAATTGACTTTTGTATTGAGTTTCATAGTAACTAGATTGAAATATAGTTCAATTATGTAATTGAGTTTTGGTTCTACACTACACGTTCAATATCTCTTGGTTGAAAACTGGTTTTCTCAATTTTGTCAGAAAATAAATTGGTTTATTTGTATCTGAATTGATTGATTTTCTGTGCTGCATCTTGTATCATTGATCTTGGAGATTATTGAAATCTTTCATTTGGCTTAAAACATGTTCCTTGCTTTCTAAAATAAAAAAATTTGTAAAGTTCAATGCACTCCCTCTTGAACTCAGCTTAAAAGTATTTTCAAACAAGTTCACCAGTCGCAATGTAGCAAGTAATACATCGTTCTTCCCAAAGGATTTGTGCAAGATAAAACAATAAACACAATTTTAATAAATTCAGATTTAGGAACAATTGATAAATTGATGATGGGTGCAAAAATTAAAAATAATTAAAATAATTAACTTATGTTTATATCAATGCTTGAGTGCATAAAAATGATTAATAATAATATGATCAACTTGTCAGGGTTAAGTCTCTCCAATCTTCACTCTCACTTATAAAAATGTTTTCTTTCTTTCTCGTCATTAATATGAACAACTATTAAATAAACTTGCATTTTCGATGCTTGCGCCCGATCCAATTTGTTGCATTGGGCGTCACTAGATTTTGGTACTGTTTTAACTCTGGGTCCAACCTGCGCCGAGCCTATATGATGTGTGCTGGGCACTTTTATCTGGAATTGCTCTTGTGTCCTCTAGCATTGGGCTTAGGTTTTTTGCGCAGGGCATGACATTTTTTACTCCAATCTTTTATTTTCTACTACTCTTTCAAGTCTTCCATTCTCCATCTTTTAATCCAAATTTTTTCTGCTCAAAATAAACCCAAAATACCTGAAATTATAGTAATTAAATCTTTGTTCTGACTCTCATAATCAATTATTAACAAAATTCAAATAAAATTGAGAAATAAGCAGATTTTAAGTAGAGAGTTGATTTTAGTCATAAAATAGGTCAATAATATAATGTAAATCAACTCTATCGATAACATTCCAATTGGTTCTAGCGCATAGAAAAGCCTAATGGCTATTGATAATCTTGATTCTGTTGCTCCATCATAAATGAGTTAATTTGCAGATGCAAACATATCGTAAAATTTTCGGATTTCTGCATTAGGGGACTCTCCTTCATACATATTGTTATTGTCGAAGTCGTCATAACGACTTCTTATATTAGCTACCTGCATGTATACATCATACACCATTTGGATTACTAACCCAAAGTGATCAACACAATTCATATTAGCATAGCTATTGTATCCATAACATAAGTTGTCCTCATTTGACTCCTCTTCTTCATCATCAACCCATTAGATGTATTTGGGTTTAAAGTCATATTGTAGCAAATGAACTCTCACATAAAATGGTTTAAGGGGTTTAAGGATTTTCTCACAAACTCATCTAATTCAAGTACACCTTATCCCACTATCTTGTGTATATCAAGCTTGCTCCATTGTCTTTCAAACAGATTCATGAACTCCATTAATAAAGCATTGCCTAAGTCTCTTTGAAGAATCAAACATGTCATACATCAGTTCCGATCCATTATTTTGCATATTCATCATAAAATTATTAACCAATATAATAACACACCCTTCTAGGTTGCACTAAAAAAACATGAACTAAACTTTGAAGTTAAGTCGGCTCTAATCGATTATTAAATGTATGATAATATGTTGCTATGTACTTATTCCTATCTACTTAGGTACAAAACTCTCATAGCATTGCAACGGTGTAGAATAATTTCAATCCGTAAAGTGGTTTTGAACTTAGTGTGAAAACATTAACTCCTTTTCAGCCAACTATGTAATTGGAGTGTTTTTTTTTTTATTATAGAACTTTAGGTTCTCACAAATAACACGTAAGACAGAAAGCATGTGAAGATTAGTGTCCAATGCATTACACCTCTCACTCTAATTATCTGTAACTAACTGGTTTCAACTAATTATTATTCGATTATGTTGTCTCGGTTATATAAAACTTTACGTTCTCTCAAAAGAAGGAACCTAAAGAGCACCTAAGAGAGGAAGCAGGTGCATATCAGTGTCCAATGCACTGCACCTCTCACTTTGCTTATGTTTAATTATCTAATTTTCATACAATTATTATTAGATTGTGTTGTGCGGTGTATAAAACTTTAGATGCTGATAAAAGAGGAATCTAAAGAGTACCTAATAGAGAAAGCATGTACAGATTAGTGTCTAATACATTATACCTCTCACTTCGCTTATCTCTAATTAGCCAGTTATTATTGATTGTGTTGTTTCAGTTATATAAAACTTTAGGTGCTCACAAATAAGGAAATCTCTAAACACCTAATGTATGGAAATTTGTGTTCAATGCACTGCATCTCTCACTCTGCTTTTCTGTAATTAATTGTTATAAGTTACCAAGTCAACTTTGTTTGTTAGAATCACATTCTTTGTTACAATTCTATCATGTTTATGTTAATTTGATATTTTAATAGAAATGAATGTTGGAATTAGTTTAACTCTTTCAAAGCTTGTGTTCTCAAATTTCTGTAGTTATTTGCTTTAAATATTGCCAATTTATTTGCAGGGTCATTTTCTGGTATGGGATTTTTATCATTGCACTTGTCTGGGAAAATAAAAGAATTTCATTGCAGAGGTCATTGCAAACTGAGCATTTTGCATCACTTGTTGCCATTTCTCTAGTCGATGACTACTGGCACCACTGGCACGATGTGTTTGCTGAAGGCCTGTTAGGTTGATCCAAGCTTAGTATCTCAGTTAATTCTAAATTAAGTAAGCCACAAAAACTACTTAGTACTGTTGCTGACACTTTACATCATGGCCAAAATTTCTTCTTCCAGGGCTTATTTTGGCTACATTTTGCTATTTCAGTTTTTCCTTTCTTGTCTTAGTTTCCTTTAACTTAATCTAATTGGAATGATATATATATATATATTCATCTAATCATTAAGTAAATTACAATAATATTTGTAAGGTTTTATCAAATTACATTTAAATACATATATTGTTTGAGTTTATGGGTAATTAATGTGTCTAACTGTAGAGGAGGTACAATCATTATCTAAAACGAATAACATTTGTTGCAGTAAAAGATGAATTTGATTAGAGTGTAGTTAAAATAGTTTCTATTGAACTAAAACAATGTAATCAATAATTGTTAGCAACATATGGTTTCTTGTGTTCTTTCTCAATTGCAGTTGGCTCCATTATTTAAATTTTAAGGTGATATACCCATATGGAGACTTTCAAAGACAAACAATGTTTATATTTAGAGAGAAATTTGTACCCATTATAACAATGTTTTAACTATGTTCACTTCAATAACAAAAATACATGTTGCATTTAAAAAAAATCACGTTTAGTCAATTTTTAATTTTACAAAAATAAATAAAGATAATGAAAAAACTAAGAGTGGACAACAAATCCATAAAAATGTGTCAGCTCAATTACTATCAAATCTATTATAAATCTAAATAATTTGTCATATTTTCTAAAACAACAAGCTATGATTTTTTTATGAATAGATTAAAATTTAAAATCATATTTACTAAAACAAATAATTTAAATATGTATAAATTAGTTTGATACCGATTCTAATTTGTTTTTCAAAATTGATTGTAAATTCAAAATTATTTAAAATCAAAGATAACAAATATGTTTAGTAGGCACAAAACTTTATTAAACGAAACAATATGTAATACGATATTATAATAACATAAAAAATAATAATATTTAGCGTAAAATATTTTTCTATAAAAATAATGTATAGATAAATAAATATTATTTGCTTAATTAAAAATCAATTAAAGTGTGAAAAAAATGTAATCTGACAAATACATCATTCACATATATTTTACTTAATTAATTTTATTATATTAGATATATGAAGACAAAAAAAAAAAAAAAAAAAAAAAAAAAAAAAAAAAATTTTTTTTTTTTTTTAATTTTTTTTTTTAAAAAAAAAAATTTTTTTTGTAAAAGAAAAAAAAAAAAAAAAAAAAAAGGATTTTTTTCATAGAAAAAAAAAAAAAAAAAGAAA
>Ga0099824_1002457_pt1 | contig 27074 bp, 14 predicted proteins | sample SiratrowhiteBW_FD_76837 | JGI IMG/M metagenome (GOLD analysis project Ga0099824, IMG submission 76837) | Root nodule microbial communities of legume samples collected from California, USA - Siratro white BW | ecosystem: Host-associated > Plants > Roots > Nodule | place: USA: California...
TCGTCGCTTTTCCTTTCTTTTTTTTTTTTTTTTTTATTTGAGTTAAGACTCATGGATATCATGTATATGCTTATATTGGTTAATGTCTTTATGTTGGTAATTGGTTTTTTCTGTGTGTAGGAAAGTTGGATGAAACTTGCTCTCCGGATGAAGGCTTTGAGTCTTCTGGGTATGATGTTGGGGACATGCCCTTCAATGGTAGTGCTTCAAAGTCACAGTCTTTGACTGAAAGAAATGGAAAACAATGGGATAGTCCGAGGGACTCTTCACAGAGGCGTGATTCTGCTACTTCAGTGAAGAAATGTTTGGTGGGGTGCAAGCAATCTGATTTTGACCTGTTATTAAATGATGGGATTTGTGAAGATTCTTCATTTAAGAATGGGTTATCGGAGGAAAAAACGGAGCGAATCAGGTATTCTCTGGTTTGCAGTAGAAAGGACTTTACCTTTGTTGAAAGGGTAAATGGCAGACACATAAATGTGCTCCAGGGGCTTGAGCTTCACACTGATGTCTTCAATGCGCTGGAGCAGAGGAAAATCGTTGAGTGGATATACAGATTGCAATGGAGGGGACAACAAGGGAAACTTAAAGGTGTGTGAGGGGTGTGGTGCTTCTTTTGTTTTTCAAATTCTGCAATTCAGTGATTCAGTCTTTTGATTTATTTGTGAACTACATTGTACACCTTTGATTCTCATATTTTAGGTTTATGCACATGTTTGTTACACTTTTTAAGTTTATTCATGCAGTGCTAAAAGTAGAGCTAAGATTCAAAAGGACCATTTGGTTTGTTGCACTTTTTAAGTTTATTATGCAGTGCTAAAATTAGAGCTAAGATTCAAAAGGACCATTTGGTCTTCAAGTTTATGAAGTGTGGAATAAATGTGCGCTGAATTGTTCCTTTAACATGCATCTCATCTCACTGGTTTTAATTGAGTAGTACATAAACAATTTTTTTTGTACGACTTCAACATAGTTGCAAACTGATTGGATTCAGAGTTCATGTGGTCTATATTCCATAGCTGTACACATTAAAATTGCCTCTTATTTAGCATATCACAATCTATTTTCGGGAGTAGATACTGTGATTTAACATACCTCAAAGTCTACTTTAACCACTTGTACTTGTAGCAAAAGAGTATCTCCACACTGGTGAAAAATGTCTGGGTTGTGTCTTACATGTAATGCTCTTTCTCGTGTACAGATCGAACATATTCTGAACCAAGAAAGTGGATGCGTGGTAAGGGACGTGTCACAATACAATTTGGCTGCTGTTACAATTATGCAGTGGTAGGACATAATTTACTCCTTTTCTCACTCTTATTTGACCTTTTGCTTATTTGCTTTTGTAAAACACTACAGGATAAAAGTGGTAACCCTCCTGGCATAATGAGAGATGAAGAGGTTGATCCATTACCACCTGTGTTCAAGCAAATGATAAAGAGGATGGTTAGGTGGAACATAATTCCTTCCTCATGCATTCCTGATAGTTGCATTGTGAACATATATGAAGAAGGAGATTGCATTCCTCCTCATATTGACCATCATGATTTTGTGAGGCCATTCTACACCGTATCATTCTTGAGCCAGTGTAAAATATTACTTGGTTCAAACTTGCAAGTTGTTAGTGCTGGAGAGTTTGCAGGTCCTATATCCATTTCTTTGCCAGTTGGGTAAGCTTCAATATCTTCCTTAAAAAGTGAATTTTAAGTTTAACTCAACCTTACAAAACCTATTTGTAAGGTGAGGTTTTCACCCACTTATATACTATTGAAAGGTCTTGTTTCTAGTCGATATGCATTTCCAACATCACTTTCAATAAGATATGAATAAACTTTTGATCATGACCTCTATATTTTCTTCTACTAAATATTGTGGTTGTTTGATTATGTTTACAATCTATCTATTTGTCATTGTTCAGACAACTAATGACCATTTCGATCATGTAGGTCGGTGTTCGTTTTGAATGGCAATGGAGCTGACATTGCTAAGCACTGTATTCCATCTGTGTCATCAAAAAGGTCCTTTGTCAAATTTACTCAAAATTCCTTTCTCCTGTTTTACTCTATGATTTTCTAAAACATTTGTCTTTTACAGAATTTCTATTACTTTTAGAAAGATGAAGCAGAGCAAGTTACCTTACAAGTTTTCTCCGGATCCTGACTTAGTGGGAATCAAGCCATTTGCCTTTTCATCTCTGAACAAATCAGATAAAGAACAAGATGAAGTTAGGAACCAAAATATTCAACAACACAAGGCTGAGAGTGTTGAATCCGAATCAGATAAAGTTTGGAACACAGAAAAACCTTCATTTCGTGTAAAATAAATTTACTCTTCACTATGGAATATTTAGAAAGACGAAGATCAACAAATTCAGACGAATGTCAATGCAATAGGTTCAGGGGACTTGTTTTAATTTTATTATAGTATTGGTTGTGTTTAACTTTCACATGAACAGTTATTGATCCATGATGTCCAAAAGCAACACGACTAAAGTACTAATATTTAACTAATGAAGACAATGGCTAAAATAATAATCACGCTAACAAGAATTTGTTCTTGTATGTATTAATAGTCCAAGTTTGAAAACAAAACCTCAATTATTAAAGCAGATTTTTTTTTTCTCAACAGACCTGTGCTATCATATCTGCAGCGTTATTTTCTAAATCCATATATTACAAAGTATACATTTAACTTTTATAAAGGTGCAATATTTAAAAAGTTAAGTTGTAAGGAAGCTACCTAGCTAATTAACATGTTTAATTAAAAAGATAAAGATGATTAAACTATATTCAAATAATGCAACTTTTATAAAAGATAATGTGAAGACTGTAATTGGTTTTATTCGAAAAGAAAATACGATATTTGCTATATGCAATTGAAATGCACATGCCATATTATAATAGTGGTTACGTAGATGTAACATTTGGGTAATATAAAAGGAATAGAATAAAGCAAAGAAGCATGTTGGCGTACACATAGCAGAATATGGTTCTGCGGTGGCCTTTTGTCCCTTTCGTGATCTAGCATATAAGATTAGCTACACAAACAGTGTTTGCATGGCATGGGATTTATTTTATGAATTTAACTTTATTGAAAAGAAAAGCGAATATAAACTTTAAAGGGAAGAGGGTTTACATTTGAAAGTAGTTAGTGACAACCAATAACTTATTTAGGAAACGACGAAAGCAAGAATAAGACATTGCAAGGAGACAAGATGATTGTACAAGACAGAGAATGTGTGATGGTTGAGGTGTCTCAATTTCAGGTTGCTCAAACAACTGGTACAAAATACAAGGGGCACTGTACATATATACACAGATACTTGTGGAAGTTTATGCTAAATATCTGAAACTTTACTAATGAACTTTAACTGCTTCAATAAACTAAGGTGATCGTTTGAATAAACTTGTCAATAACTGGTTGACAACTTCACAACCAAAAGCTCTTTGAAGGGAATCTAGCTGGGTCATGTATGAGGAATCCTGAAGCTTTTCTTCATTAATTTTTAAGATGGCAGGGTTGTTGTCGGCTTTAAATGGATGAAAGCATGTCTGACAAGGATCTGGGAGCTCTTCTAGAACATTTTGTTTTGCAAAGGTTTTAGCTTTTGTTTGCCTGAGGTTTTGATTCTTGGGAAGTTCTTCTAAGTTTGAGACTTTTTGATAGGTAATATTGATCTTCTGTGCATCCTTCCAAGGTCAGTTCGATGGTTATTGTTCTTGTAATGAATTGTTTCAGTTTGTTCACTGTTCAATTCAACGTTTTGTTTCATTGTTATTCAATACACTCAAGGTTCAGCACATCAATCAATGACTCTTTTATTGGATTATTGAACTAACCCACTTGCATATCTGGTTCAATATTAGTTTACCTATTTTATGTAGATGGTAAGTGCAAGTGGGGTCATTTCTACATTGCTGATAAAAATAAAATCTCTTTCTTTAAGGAAACTACTTTTTTAACTTTGATTTCGTTTTCTAGACTGGATCTGATTATCATATTCAATTTCTTCTTTAACAGTGGTTTATCCATACATGTTTTTATTTTCTTCCCATCATTCATGTTTTTAGAATTTGGCTTGTTGTTTAATCTAATTTCATAAAACTCAGTTTTAAGGTAAGAATTCTCACCAGTCTATTTTGAACCTCCATGGTTCGTTTATTCTTTTCTTTCAGTTGATTCATAATATGAATGGATTCCTGTTTATTAAGAAATTGACGAATAGAAGAATTAGGCTTTTCTCATTGTTTGGTAATTTTGCTCTTCCGAATGCATGTACAGAAAAAACTAAAACGTAAATTAAGGTGTTTAAATGATGTAGTCATAGTACTTAAACTCAACGAAACATTGAGCAGTGCAAGCTCTGTCATTCCAGCTGAGACAAAGTATATGTGAAAAATCCATAAATAATCAATAAGGAAAACATTATATGAAGATGTGATTGAGATTCTCTGCAGTTTTAAACAAACTGCATGAAACTTTAACTAGAGAAAACGTTTCATTTTATATTAAAATGAAAATTGTAAATGTAATGTAACAAATATAAAGAATTAGATGTACAACTGTACCATCTACCAGTTATTTTAAAACTCCGGAGAATCCGAATCTAAAGATACGAGACAAAAAAACCATGATTGTTCAATATTTCTCTCTTTCTGTAAAGGTGTCGAATATAGGACTTTCTGTGAAAGCTGTTGAAAAGAAAACTCGAATCTGTAATTAAAAATGAAATTGTACTTTCCTCCTTTTGAAATAAATCCACACTTCATGGTCCTCTCCTATAAGTTACCACGCAGAAATTTCAAGTCTAAACTGTACAGGCAAATCACTAGCCTACTTTACTAACTTCCTCTTCCTGACATCAATGGGGAAAGTCTCCCCTCTTGGAAGTCCTAATTTAGTTGTCTTTCTTGATTCCATTTGACTGTCACATAACAATTTGTCCAAGAGAGGAAGATTCTTTTTGGTAATTTGTAGGAAGATGTCTCAAAGCGTTTTCAGTAAAAGGAAAACTATTTAAGTTCTTCCTTCTAAGAAATCCTTTCACTTAAAGTTTTTCTTCCCTTGCATTTTGAGACTCATTTATGATGTTTGTGCATGTCCCAGAGTTCATCATCTGCAATAATGTTGTGAGACTGGTGAAAGGAGATGAATTTCCTTATCACAGCATGCTTAACCTTTAAGTAAAAAAATGGTACATCTTATTCCCATTCCAATACTGATCTAGATCAGAGAAAGAAGTGCACTTCATGGAGGATACTGGAAGGTAAAATTCACGGAAACTCAATTCTCTGCTGCACTCATCTTCTTGTAGTCTGTTTATAATAATTTTTTGAGTGCAACTCTACCTTAAGGTTGTAGTATGATTTCACTGTTTCTTGTAAATTGCAGGTTTGATGAGAAGTCCTTTTCAAATGGGGATGTCTACATAGGTCTTATAAAGGGCATACTGCCCCATGACAAGGGAAAGTACATATGGTCAGATGGAACAGTATATGAGGGTGATTGGGAAGGTGAGAAAATGACAGGAAAGGGACTGGTTGTGTGGTCAACAGGAGCACAGTACGAGGGTGAAATATGTGGAGGTTACCTACATGGTTATGGAACACTTACAACATCTGCAGGGTGCATTTATAGAGGGGGGTGGAAGATGAATGCTCAGCATGGGATTGGACTAAAGAGGTATTCCAATTCAGATGTTTATGAGGGTCTATGGAAAGAAGGAGTTCCTGAGGGGAGTGGCAGGTATACTTGGAGTAATGGAAATATGTATGTTGGGAACTGGAAAAATGGTACAATAGATGGTAGAGGGGTTATGAAGTGGGTTAATGGTGATACTTTTGATGGTTTCTGGTTAAATGGGCTTATGCATGGATCTGGAGTTTATAGCTTTGGAGAGGGAGGTCTTTATATTGGGACATGGAATAAAGGCTTAAAGGATGGAAAAGGAGTGTTCTATCCAGCAGGTAGTAAACAACCACCCCTAAGGATATTGCATAGCCCTCATGATGATAGTGATGATAATGGTTTCTTGTTGGATATACAAAAACATGAGGCTCCAAAAGCCAGAGTTAAGCGTAGCCTTTCTGAAAACATACCTGTCATTAGTAGATTTAAGAGTTTCCGTCAGATATCTCACAGGACTTCTTCATTGAAAATAAATTTGGTCCGTAATGATTCAGCTCAAGACTGTGTGTGTCACGATTCTTCCCTTGCATTATCCAATGACTTGGATGAAGATCAATCAGAGGCATCAGTTAAAAGCACTTTGGTCTATGAAAGGGAGTACGTGCAAGGTGTTCTGATTATGGAGAGAATTAGTGAGTGCTCTGAGTCATCACGTAAAAAGAAACAGCAAAACAAGTTCAGTGTGAAGCAAGTAAAGAAGAGTTCATGTTTGGACATTTTTCAAGGGCGGCGAAGCTACTATCTTAAGCTTAATTTGCAGCTTGGCATCAGGTAAAATAACTGATCAGATCTTCTAAATTATTTTTGGACAAATTGATGGCTATGTTAACATTAACAGTTGTTGTTATCATCATATTTTGAAGTACCTTATTGTGTTCAGCATTGTGTGGCATATGGTGCTTTGTGTTGAATTACATTATATAAATCCTCAGGTATACTGTTGGCAAAATTACCCCAGTGCCTGCACGAGAAGTTCGATCTTCTGATTTTGGCGATCGAGCTAGAATAAGGATGTACTTTCCAAGGGCTGGTTCAAAGCTTACTCCACCACATTGTTCAATTAACTTTTACTGGAAAGATTATTGCCCTATGGTGTTCAGGTATCTATTAACTGCATCTTTACATATATCTTGGTCTTTTCTTCGTTCTTGGTATGACTACACTAGCCTATATTTTCCAGGAATTTGAGAGAGATGTTCAAGTTAGATGCTGCAGACTACATGATGTCCATTTGCGGAGATAGTGGTCTAAGGGACTTATCTTCTCCTGGAAAAAGTGGCAGCATCTTCTATCTCTCTAAAGATGATAGGTTTGTGATTAAGACAGTGAATAAATCCGAACTAAAGGTTTGTTGTCCCTAAACTTTATTTTTCTTGTTGCATCCAGAAATTTGTTACCATATTAATAATTTTATATTGCATTCATATGCCAGTGCATGAGTTTGCCTTTATAGAGCTCTATAGAAGAGACAGAAATTTCAAGAAGTAATAAATAAGCTTATAGATGTATTGATCATATACTTTGAGAAGTGGCTTAGTTTGTAATCATTTTACACAGCAAAAATTTTCCCTCTCTCCTTTTACATGTATCGTCTTGTGAGAGGAGGCAAATTTTTCTGATACAGAAGGATGTCACATGTTTATATGGATATGTTTCTTTTGTGTAGGTTCTGCTTAGTATGCTTCCTAAATATTATCGTCATGTAGGAGATCATGAGAATACTCTTATAACAAAATTCTTTGGGCTCCATAGAATAACACTAAGAGGTGGAAAGAAGGTATAACCTGTTAGCTATCTTGAGCTTCTTTCTCTCTTCTTTCAAATTGAAATAGATATAATATTTCCTTATTTTGTTTACCAGGTCCGTTTTGTGGTCATGGGGAATGTGTTTTGTACAGAACTACAAATCCACCGTCGTTATGATCTGAAAGGGTCTTCACAAGGAAGATATACAGACAATGATAAAATCAACTGCAACACAACATTGAAAGATCTTGATCTAAAATACGAGTTTCATATGGATAAAAAATTGCGAGAATCCCTACTCAAGTAAGTTGCTCCTAACAATCAGTTACGCTAGTGACAAATATGTAAGCTTTTGTTTCTATAACTGATGAATATTTTCTGATAAATTTCGAGGGTATTAAATTCATGTTCTTCTAGAATTGTTTATGTTAACTGGTTCTTTCCTATTGGAAATTAATAACTGATTCTTAAGTTCTTATATGTAAGGAATCTACTAAGCAATAGATCTTTACCTTTTTCAGTGATCAATTAATAATACTGATCTTACTATTTTAAGGTTGACATATTATTACTTTTCAAAATTTATCATGCTCCATGTTTTGTGAATTCACCTTCTAATCATAACCTGAATTTGGATTTCTGGTGAAGGCAAATTTCCCTAGATTGCAAGTTCTTGGAGTCACAGCATATAATTGATTACAGCCTTCTGTTGGGATTACATTTCCGAGCTCCAGAGAATATGAAGGCCTTCGTGGAACATCGTGAATCAATGCAGAGTCAGAAGAATTTACCTTCCGGAGATGGTAAGTAATTCCACTAGTGTATATGAATTTCTTTTTGAAGAAAAACAAATCTGTATTTTGGTATATAAATCTTGGTAAACTGACATCTTATGTCACTATACATGTACTAAAAGAAGAGGAACACTTGATTCTTCCCAAAGGCTTGCTATTAGTTTCCCATGAACCAAGCATAGTCAACACAGAACCTGGACCTCACATTAGAGGGAATACATTGAGGGCATACTCCATGGGTGATAGTGAAGTTGATCTTTTACTGCCGGGTACTGCAAGGTACTTTCTATGATCCTGTCAAATTGTTTTCTCTTGTGCAGTGCACTACATACTATTTTGCTGGTTGCCTTGTTGAAATTTCAAGGGAATCTTAGCCTGCACCTTTACATGGATTTTCTTCCATATTAGTAAGTAATTCAGATTCTAATATTGAATATAAATACTTTTCAAGTACTAGAAGTAGAAAATTACTTATGATATAAATTTCAACTAATTAATAAGAGAGGTATTAGGGCCAATAACAACTGTTATGATATGACAAACACCACAGTGACATGATTGGCAGACAGTCTTATCTCATAAGTAGTCATAGGTTTGATCCTCAAGTTCTTGTCTAGCTAGAAAACATATGTTGGTTAGGTAGGAGGGGTCAATCTCAGAAAAAAAAATTAGTTGGACATGTCATATTCTCAGTTTTTTATAGATGTCATGATCTTTTTTATAACCTATGGAGTGAGTTGTCATTTTGTTACTCAGGTTGAGGGTGCAGCTTGGAGTAAACATGCCAGCTCAAGCTACTAGGAAGATTGAGGAGGATAAGGTGGAGGCAAAAGAAGTAGAGCTTTTTGAGGTATACGATGTTGTCCTCTACATGGGCATAATTGATATATTGCAGAGCTATAATCTGAGAAAGAAAATTGAGCATTCATACAAATCGCTTCAGTTTGACCCTATGACAGTATCAGTAGTTGAACCCAAAATGTATGATGAACGTTTCCTCAAATTCTTGGAGGAAAAAGTTTTCCGCGAGACCCCCTGAAATTTATTTTTGGTTTAATCCTTCTTTGTAAATTAGATCTTTCAAAGGAAGAGTGTTTTACTTTTTCACTACCTCAATCTCATCCCAGTTTATACTGTTTCTTTCACATAATTTTCCCAGAATCACTTTTGTTAAGCCTTCTGATATGCTGTACAAATAATTCATTTATTGCAAAAGCTATGAAAAGAGTGTGTCTTCATCACAAGACTATTCATATATTGATTAATGCTAATTACTCTTTATTGACATTTATTTTATGCAAGAAAGACAAGGAATGCATATTAAACCATTTCTCAAATTGCTCCTAAGAATTTGTGTAACAGTATTCATAATTGTGGAATTTTGGTTGTGATTTGAAATGGGAGTGTTCAAACTCTGTTGTTCCATTAATTTAAGATGCAAAAGTGACAGTTCTTACTTAAAAGAAGCTTCTGATTATGATTTTTAGCAAACTAAAAATTTGAATAGCAATATAAAAAATAATTTTACGTAAAAATATTTTCAAATTGAACACGTTATCTATTTGAGTAGAAGGACTCAGAACATAAAGCAAGTGATATATGTGTTTTCTGGAGTAAACTTTATAGAATCATATAAACTAATTCAAACTTACATCAAGAAAATTTTACAAAGTTGATCTAAATAAGGATTTTGAGTTTTTAACACTTTTTTTCAATTTTATTTTAGAACACAGTTGTAGTTTGGTTTTGAGAAAATAAATAAATAAAATAAAATGAGAAAAATAAGTTGAGAAAGAGAGAAATATTTAAAATTTAAAAATTAAATTAAATGTTTAGTTATTTAGCAAAATATAAATAATTAAAAAATTATTTTAAAAACTATATAATTTGATAAAAAATATAAAAAATAATAATATAGGTAAATCCTATAAATTATTTCTTCTTTTCCCTCTTCTACCAAACTCCTAGTATCAATTATTTTTTTTGCATAATTATTCTATCAAACACGATTCTTTTTCTTCTTTGTTTGCATGTCTCTTTCATTATCTCATCTCACAAATTTGCTCACTTTTTTATTTTTTATGTCTCACCATTCTCTACCCATTTCACAGCAGGAAGAGCTTATTAGGAAAAAAATATTATTGAACTCTTATGAAACGCATTTCTATGCAGAATCAAAATCAGCACAGAAAGGCACCTAAAGAAATTAACTCAGAACCGTTTGAATAAAAAACTTGCAATTAAATAGCTTTCTTTCTGGTCTTTTAAAAAGAAAAAGAAAGGCTGAAGGGTTAGATATATATTCTTGTATTCTTGTTTGGAAAAGATCCAAACATATATTCGAATTTTCAGTTCAGAAATGGCCAGAAAAGAAAAAAGGAATTAGATTCAATAATAAGAAATGATTACACAATTATCACATGGTATGTCTCAGCTGCACGGATAGGCATACATGCAGCTCAGATATTCGTACATCTCATGCTAAAATAAGGTGAAACGGAGAATATTTTTCCAACTGAACCAAAAAGTAAAATGCATGCATATATATAATAATATTTTCTTCACTTTCTTAGGTTTGAATTCAATGAAGGTTGAAAATATTAGAAGACCGTGCAATCACTCCGAAAAGAATCACAGGTTTCAGAAGATATAAAAAAGGGTATAAGTGAATTGAACTTTTCTTTTCTTTTCCACCACTTTTTCCACCTAAAAGGTTCTGCTTTCTGGACCTGCATTCAGAGAGGAATAAAAAAATACTTTTATGAAAGGTAACAACATACCCCTGTGATGTCCCTCACGGCTTATGAACTTGAAGGAATTCCATGTGTGCAGCATCAGATTGTGATATATATGATATAGTATTTTTCAATTTTCCAAGCATATTAATTTGGTTATTTTTGGGATGAAACACATGTTCATGCTACAAGTGAACTACAATGTGAGTATACATAAATTTACAGTCATTTCAGTTTGTCTAGTTTGAGAAACTATGATGAGTGAATCCATCTTCTTAACTCAATATTAAATGGATTTAAAGCCATGGCATGTTTATGGCGTTATTAATTGAGGGGCTTGAGTTTCAGTCACTGTGAATGCCAATTAGGAGAATATGTTGTCCTGATGGTCTCACTTTGATTAACATAATTTAATTTGTTCATGTATGAATTGGTCATTATGTTCATTACGAAGTTCAATATAGTGTAAATTTTCTAATATGATACTCTTTCTCCAGTCTCAAGCGTTGAAAGAACAAAGCTAATAGTAGAGTGGTCAATCGCATAGGCAAATGTATTATATAAAGTTGTACTTAGGCTTGGAGATAATAAGATCAATAAGCTTGAACAAAATCAATATATGAGGCAGAAAAAAAAATTAAATATGATTAATCAGGAAATGAGAATCAAGGATTCTAGATTGCAATTACATTTTCATGGATTCTTGACTATTGCAGATAATTCCTTCACCATCATTCTTAAAAGCCTTATAACAGGAATTACAAATTTTCAGGCCTAAGCACAACCACACACACCCTTCCTCCTACGTCTACCTTTTATACATTGAAAGAAGCAAAAAGCGCTAAAATTGATGAGAAGGTTGAGGAACATGTGACACAAATTTTGTTACAGATCCATTTATCTTGCCTTCATGCATATCTTCTGAGTACATTTTGATCTCTACTCAACTCACCTGCGCATAGAATGAAAACAAATTAATTAAACCAGCTTAATAGAAGAATCACTCATGAAATTGTAAATGTCAATGACTAAAATAAATATTAAAGATAAGTATGTGAAGCAGTGAAGAGAAAGAAAAGTATGTTACCTGAAAAAGTAAAGCAAACTGATTACATGAAGTGAAACTTGATTGACAACAAGAAAAGATGGTTGGGAATCTCAAACCCTAAAGATGCTATAGCTGGATAAACCTATACTGACAGAATACAGAATTTCAAAGCTCCTTGGGTTTTTCAAAATATACTATTCAACTTTAAAAACTGATATCAATCACTCCCTAATCATAATCCGAGAAAAATAATTTATATATAAAGATTTGAAGAAACATAATTTATATACAAAGATTTGAAGTCTGGTCTCCTTTTAGTTAGATATAATTAATAGCACAAATCTCAATCTCAACAGTTAAATCAAATCACATCACAAAAAGAGACCTTGAAAGAGATGAAGATATATATGGAGCCACAAGAAACATGACAAATAAAACCATCAACTACGAGGTCAAACACATCTTTTTAATCCTATGTAGAGTTTTTAACAAAGGTTTCAAAGTTTTGTCACATGCAATGCCTGGATTCACAAACACAAACCATAAAGTTTTTCATCATTGACCAGACACCATCAAAGAGCTTTGCTTTGGCATCATTTCAATCACCAGAAACCGTCACCTCCATGAGAAAGAGAGAGATCAGGTTAACGGGAATGAAGCCTGGTCCGAGATCACAAAAGGGTAGCCTCAAAATCCAACCTTTAAAGCTTTCTTTTTCAAGGGCTCAAAAAGAATGAAACCCAGAAATCAAGCTTCAAAAGATGAACAAAGTGAAAACCACCCCATTCTCATGCAGATACCTCGAGCCAAACAACATTCCCATCAACCCCAATCTCCCATCACCAGCCACATCTGAGAAAAGATGAAAGAACAAAGAAGATCTAAACACTAAGTACATAAAATTTTGATCTGAAGTCTGAACCTGAAGAAACCCTTATTCTCATATCAGACTGTTTGAGAGAAAGAGAAAGAAGAGAGAAAGAGAAGGGAAAATGGAGACAGAACTGTAAGCAAAAGCAAACAGTGACAATGAGAGAGGGCAAAAGCAAAGGAAACTCTCACCCATATATATACATAAAACCTAACCCTTCATTTTTTTATAACTCACTCACCTACCACACACATACATACATATATATGATGTATATATGCATGATATATACATATAAGGAATGTGAAATCAGCATTTGAATACAGTTGGCACCAGTGATGCAGAGTGAGAGAGGCAAAGATTAAGAAAGTGTTAAGGAGGCGTTATTAGGGTTCAACACGCTCATCTCTAACACACTCTTAATTACATTACTTTGGCATCTTTTATAAATATTCTCTCAGAATACAGCCAAATTTATTTTGGAAGAAAAACATGTCCAAATATTTATCAAATCACTCCCCTACTTATTTTGGATTGCATGATACTATCATGGAATCTCACATATTTAAAACCTAGACCTTCTCAGTGTCACAATTTTCTTTCTTTTTTTCTCCTTTTCAAAGTAATTTACTAAGTTATACTAATTAAGAAAATGATTAATAATTGTAGTGATGATAATTAAGAAAATCTTTTTCTTGCAATGTTTTATTGTAGGTTGGTATCGGTTAGAGGTCAACGAGAGGAAGGGAAGAGGATCCACGTGAGAGCAAAGCATTGAGGAGCAGCACAGCCACCTCTTTCTCCTTCAATTCAATTTAGTGACTGCAACCACTGTGACTGTTCCCTGTCATTGGACTGTGTGCTTTTGCTCAGTGAGGGGCCCATGGGGACCAAACCCCATTACGCCTACCTTGTCTCCTCTCTCTAGTTCACCAATTATATGTTCATCATCATACATCAATTTCTAGGGTTTTTTTTTTTTTACTTGTAATAATGTAACATCTTTTTATCACCTCACCTTTGTTAACTAGGTGAGTATGAAATTAACTATTTTTTTTAAACTTTTAATTATTACATTCATTTATTAGTTTTTATTTTAAATATATTATGAAAATATTAAAAATAAATTTAAAATGAGAAGTATTTCAATTGTGGTGTAAGTCTGTCTTTATTATTTTCTATTCATTTTATACTCATGCTATGATGTCTGAAAAGATTCTTTTTAAGGTATTGATTCCTTTCCAGATGATAACTCATACTTCGTTTGTATCTAAATGTTCAGTGTTCATAAAAAAAAGTGCAAATTATGTTCTGTAAAATTGGCTTTCTTCCTCTCCCAACAGATCAGATGAAACGAAAATCATGTGACACTTCTGTTTTTTTTATTTTTGTGTCTTTACTTTTTATTGAGGAGAAAATAAACAAAATTGAAGAATTAATATCTAATCTTACTTACACAAGACAAATCAATTGAGACAAGATTAGTGTAACCATTTAATTTACAGTTTGAATTAAAACTTAAATTTTATTGCACATGATTAAAAATTAATCATATTTCATAATTACATATAAATTAGTTGCCTTCTATAACTATATGTAAGCATTGACATTGAAGAAGGAGGTGAACCCATTATGCATTGGGGGCATAATGTCATAAGGATTATACACTTCTTGAACAACAATGTCGATGGATGCAATTATGAAAATTTAAATTTTTTTATATAAAGTCTTCTAACTTGTTTCATGTGAAATAAATAAAGTTAAGAGATAAAAAAAAATTATGTTTATATATATATATATATATATATATATATATATATATATATGTACATTAAGAAATAAATTTAATTTAAAATACTAAACAATATATTTTATATATTATGTACAGTTTAATTTTTGTGAAAAAAATGTTATTGGTTCAAAATAGTTTTCAGGAAATAAATCTTTTTTTTTTACTTTCAATTGTTACATTATTTTATTATTTTCTATTTCAAAAACATGATGTGAAAATACTATAAATAAATTTAAAATAAAAAATATTTAATTATTGTACAAGTCTATATTTATTAGTTCCCAATCATTCTAGTCTCATGATATCATGTCAGAAAAAAAATAGATTCTTTTTAAGGTGTTGATTCCTTTTATATTGTCATTCCAAATGATGATTTATACTTTGTTTGTATTTGGTTGTTCAGTGTTTAAAAAAAAAGTGCAAATGATGCTCTATGTAATTGGCTTTCTCCGTCCCCCAATATGAGAAGAAAATATGAGAAGAAATTATTGTGACACTTATGTTTTCGTTTTTATTGAGAAGGAAGTAAACAAAATTGAAGAATTAATATTCAATCTTACCTACACAAAGCAAGTCAATTGAAACAATTTAACTTTTGATCTTTAACACACCAATGAACATAGATTTGAAATTATATTTTTTCAAATTTTAGATATATTTTTAGATTGAATACTTTAAACATTGAATACTTGAATTTGAAGAATTTGATTTAATTACTATGATTGAAAATTAACCTATTTCATAAATATATATAAATTAGTTGTCTTCCATCCATAATTGTATAGTGTAGATGAGGTGTATGTAAGAAAATTAAAAAATATTCATGTAAATCTTTCTAACTTGTTTTATGTGAAATAAATTAAAAGATGAAAAATTTATGTTTGTATATACATTTTAAAAAATAAATTACTTTAATTTAAAATAATAAACAACATCTTCTATAAATTATGTGTAGTTAAATTGTGTGTAAAAATGTTATTGATTTAAATTTTTTTTAAGAAAAAATAGTTTATATTTACTTTGAATTTAAAAAAAAAGAGCTTAAATTAATATAAAAATTAAATATAATAAAATAGTGTGCTATAAAAATATTTGTATGCAAATAATTGTTTGTATAATATATATATATATATATATATATCAAAATAGTTAATATTTATATTCACTTTTACTTAAAAATTTTAATCAGTGAGATTTTTTTTATTTGAAATGGAAAAAATTAAATTTAATTGAATATTAATTTGATATTAATTATTTTTATTTTTAATAACCCAACACCCTTTTATTACCTCACTTCATAATTTATATTTGAATAAGGTGAAAATAAAATTATCTATTTATTTCAAATAAACAACTTTTTACTTTTAGTTGCTAGGTTGTTTTAGTATATTTTATTTCAAAAACATTATGTGAAAAAATACTATAATTATATTTAAAATGAAAATATTTAATTATGTACAAGTGTGTCTTGATAATTTTCTAATCATTCTATACTCATGATATATCACCTGAGAGAGAAAAGATTCTTTTTAAGGTATTTAGTCTTTTTATATTGTCATTCAAAGTGATAACTTATACTTTATTTGTATCTGGATGTTTAGTATTCATCAAAAAAAGTGCAAATTATGCTATGTGTAACTCACCTCACACTTATTTTTTTGTTCTAGTGTCTTTATTTTGATTGAGAAGTTATATTTTTTTTATTTAGTGTATTAAATCATTTAATTTACAATTTCAAAGTTTGAATTGAAACTTGAATTGAAGAATTTTATTTAATTACTATGATTAGAAAATTAATATATTTCATAATTGCATATAAATTAGTTTTCTTCCATAACTGTATGTATGCATTGACATTGTAGAAGGAGGAGCTTGATCTATTATGCATTGGGGGCATGGATGCAATTATGAAAATTAAAAACAAAAGATAAAAAAAATAATGTTTATGGAAATTTATGTAAAACTTTCTAACTTATTTCATGTGAAATGAAAAAAAAAAAAAAACTAAAGATAAAAAAATTATGTTTATACTTGCATTCTAAGAAACACAGTTTATATATGATTGTTGTTTGTGTTGTGGTGATGTTTGGTGATAATGGGAGAATGTTGACGGAGGTTGGAGTGACTGTGAAAAGACTAAGACAAACTTTTTGATTTCTGAAACAATTGATTTCCGGATTCTATAATCCAACACGTATTTAAAATTTGTGCAGTGCATAGGAATGGTGATAAAAGTAGAGTAGAAAAGCATGAATAAAGATGATGAAGGAGGAGAACTGCATGACGAAAAATACAATTAGTAGGGAAGGCACGTGAATGGACTGTGCAGTGTAGGGTATATTAAATTAACCTAAGGACTTTTCCGTCATTTTACAATTACCATGGAGGTGCAGGATAAGACCATAGAATAAGACCATAGAAGTGCAGGAAGAAGGCATATGAAGTAGATACGAATTGAATAAAGACCAATTATAATATTCTGGTGGCCATTTCTTTTTGCACCTTCATAGTTTCTTCGTGCAACCCATACTAAAATATCTAAAACTTTCAATATATTTTGAACGGTATAATCTTCTATAATACAAAAATTATAACATAAGCTTCTTTGCTTTATTTTTCTCTTATACAACTTATTCATTAATGGAGATGTCAGTAGGAGAAAGGGTTGAAGATGAGACGCATGAACAGCTAAGTATGCCACTGAGAGAAGGAAGCAAGGCAAGAGAAAGGTGGAGGTGGAAGGAGTTATTGCCATCAAATTTTGTCCCTCTTTCTTTCCCATCAGGTCAACCCTCACTATAATGTAATAATGAAAATCACAGTAAGTCACTGCTACTCAAGAAAGTGTGTGATGTTTTATATATGGCGAAAATATGATAACCATGGACGCATAGAGGGAGAATTTAAGTTTCAATGATAAACAATGAAATGTCATTCATTCCCAACTGCCAAAATGAACAGCGCTGTCATCATAATACAGCTGAGGAGGCTGTCTAATTTCCTTAAATTACAGACACGAATAGGGAATTAAGCCCAAACACACTTCGTATCAAATCAAAATACAAAGGTTTTCCCAACGGTCATTTGGATCCAAGGGCAAATGACAATTTTGGTCGAGATTTGTTTTTACCCAACAACTTTATTTGGTTTAAACGTTCTTGCTCCTCCTCCTGTTTCTTCCTTCGCATCGCTTCTTCCTTCTGTCTTTGCATCTCTTCCAGCTCTTTATATCGTTCCTCCTCTCTTCTTTGCTGCTCTAAAGCTTCCCTTCTCTGAGCTTCTTCCACTTTCCTCCGGTTCTCCTCCAGCATCCTTTCAAGATCTTTTTTCTCCTTAATAGCTTGTTCCTGCACCATACCAATATAAACAATCTAGTATGTTAAAATGTTTCCCAATGGTTTCGGGCTTAATCCAAGGAAAAAAAGTATACCCGCATGCTAAAGTGCACTGCACAACCAGAAACTGGAAGTGCAAATACATCTTAGTCTGACAGATATAAAGTGAATTGGAGTATAAAGTGATTTGAACATACCTCCTTCAGTTTAGCCTCAATAATAGCAGCTTCTTTTTCTTTTTCAAGCTGAGCTGCAACTTCATCATTAAGTCTCTTCCGTCCCTCTTCCAACCGCCTCTGAATCTCCACCTGAACCTCCTCAGAATTCAAGCTTTCTTCCACTCTCCTTCTAATTGCTTCTTCAACTCTCTTGGCAGTCTCTTCTTCTATTAATTTCAACTCTGCTTCAAGTTGACGCCTGTGAAAACATAAAAAAAATGTCAAGCGGGAAAATGACCTCCGGACCAGGCGGAAATGCCAAATAAGTGGACTCAAATCTTATTCATAATAGGCAACTAACATAGAAACTGGACAGTGGACATGTCTGCTTCATTTTTTCTCCCCTTTTTCTTTTTACCCTTTCCTAAAACTACTTAATAGAAAACCACAATCAACGGCAAACTAACCTCCATGATGACAATGGCACTAATAAATGGTTATGCTTTTAAGGCATACCTCTATTGAATCCTGATCCAAACAAATGAGTTTCAAAACTGGTGAACAGTAGATAAATGAGGCAGCCAATTTGATCATCAAACATAACAAGTCCAATTATAGCAGTACCTTGCTTCAGACAAGCCTGTGAAGAAGAAATTCAAGTAACATGCTGCAGTTTTAAGCTAGTCATGGAAATACTAGAATTTTTACACTAAATATCTTTGACAAGTTAATTGTAGAAGATAGGTCAAGTTCTTTTGTTAGTTAAGTGCCAGAAGAATCAAAACAATAAAAAACCATATGTTCACCCCATTGAAATTAATATTTACTCCGTCTAGCCAGAGATTTACACTATTAATTATCCTGTCTAAATTATAACAGAATGTAATAAGGGGATGAACGTTGCATCTAAAGGATCCGCCTAACCAAAATTAAAGATGTTCTAGTCCATAAACCTGATGACTAGACCCTTTGAGGTGGGTCACAGGATCAGGTCTATCTTTTTGAGCAAGTGATACTATAGAAACAAGTCCATAAATCCAACGGAGCCAGAAGTGAGCCAAACAGACAGTGTAATGATTACTAGGGCATCCAGTCTTAAAATTGGTGCATCACCAGTGCAGAGAGAAAGTAGAGTGTTCAGAAGATTAAATAATTTAATTATATAACTCAAGAAATATGTGATTAAATATTCTAACCCTCAAGCCCTAAACAAATAAGCACCACATCATGGCAACATCCAAAAGATGGGATAAATGATGTAAAAACTTTTATGGACAAATAAATAAGAACATATATCAGAAACTTAACACTGAAAATGTTAAACAAAAGTCTTATCCCACTTGAAGAAATGCATAATCAAATGACATAGCTATGATTCAATATTACACAAGGATGAAGAAACTTGCTCAACAATTAGGATATAGAATTTCAGTTTCATAGGACTGCAAGAAAATGTGACCAATAAGCAGAAAGTAACAATCATTAAAGTTGAGTTTCTTTATCTTTTTAACCTTTTAGGGAGGCCATAGTAGACCCAAGGGAATCCGAGAAATCAGGATGTGGGAGGTTTTCAACCCCCACCACCCAACAACAGATTTCTGGTAAAGACCAGGGCAAATAACAGTAATTGAACTAATTAAATAGACAGAGATAAGTTCTGCCTCACAGGAAATGAAATGGAAGAAAAAGATGTAATGTTCTACTATTTTATGCTTCTTTTCTTTGCAGACAGCAGAAGCACTAATTAAGATCACTTTGAAGGCTAGCAGCTTAGGAAAGAAGCAGGTTGAGGGAGAGTGAGGAAACAGGGGCAAGGCTAAAAATTTAATAGCACCATAGTCTTTAGCCAGAAGATAACATAATGGCAAAACCAAAGAAAATTTTGTCTTCCCAAATGCAACTGTCTCGTAATATAACTAATAATCCAACATGTTTTACACAACAAGAGATTTAGTAAAATATAAACAAAGAGCAGAACACCATTAACATACCAGAAAGTAGAGTAAGGGAATATTTGAAATAGACACAAGGCAAATGGAACATTTGAGAGTAGAACTATTCACCAAAATATTAGAAAAAGAATTACAATTTTACCACAATAACCTTCCTTGCCTAATTTTCCAGGCAGTCTGTGTGTTATTGATATTATGCACCTTTTTTCATATGAGAGAGATGGACATTTAATAGCATTAGTGTTCCAAAGTTCTAGCAGTACATTATAAGTTAAGCACAAAAACCAGAAATTTTCACCATAAACCAGAAGCACCGACTATCATCTTAATGCATAAGAAAAGTGAAGAAAAAGGTAGAGTTAGAAAATAATTATTAGCCTTTAATCTACCTTTTCTTCTCTTCTTCTTTCTTTTGTTTTTCAGTTGCAGTTCTGTGCTCTAGTGACCCAAGACTTGGACTGGAAGATTTACGAGCAGGAGAAAATGAGGAACTCCTACTTCTATGTCTTCTGTGTCGTTTAGCAGATGGAGATCGGCTTCGACGACGTCTTGGAGTTGTAGAAGGGCTTCTGTAACTTCTTGGAGAAATAGAACGACTTTTTCGCCTGTACGACGACATGTGATTATAAGCAATGAACTTCAGCAACTAAACAACTATCTTTGGAGATTATAAATGCCGCCCACCATCTAGCACACTAAATACAAAACATGTACAGTTACCTCAGAAATTGCTAAGAATAACCATTGTGTGCTCCATCTTTTACCACATGAAGAAGCAAATGTCACAATCGAGCAATGAAAAAACACCCCATCAGCACCCACCACCTGTTCATGTCCCTCACTTCCCATGAAGGAACTGATCTTTTTTATTTTGTTATAAATAGCATATCCTATCTTGCTCTCTATATTATGCCCTATATGCATTATATTTTGCCGAGTTTCCACCTTTGCTTATAAAAAGAAAAATCCCGCAAAAGGAAGAAACTCAATAGAATGTCTAACAGAGTCAGCAACAACATCGCCAGACACTAATGACAAGGTTGTCATAAAATATTTGAATACTAAAAATATTAATCATCCAGCAAAAACAGTATGTATCTCATTATCAAGGAGCTCAACAGAAAAAGTGAACAAAGCAAAAGAATAAAAAATATCGAACTGCCCATTCTTGTCCACTTGAGCATATACAAAAAGGAAGGTGAATGATACAAAAATACCAAGTAGATATTGAATTTAAATAACCAGCATAAACGGCCATAGGGTTCAACTTCGAACTACTTATTTTGGTCATTAAAATACCATAGCTCAGTAATCCTGACATGTTATGTTCATTTCTTCAAACAAAAAAATAGTCAGTTCTCAACAAATACTTGAATAAAGACTTTACTTTTTTGTGATTATTGACAACTAACTGAAACGGAAAAAAGTTTACTGAAATACAATTTTACACATAAGTTATAACCCAAATCAATAACCAACCCATGTCATATTCTCAGGTTCAAGTTCCTATTTTCTAATATAGAAAATAGAAAGTATTATAATTGCATAACGTCCTCAGTACGTCCATAGAGCACAAACCTGAAAGAAAATCTACCATGCAACACAGTACAGTTTACAATTACAATATAAAAGAGAATAGTCAGCAACAAAGTATTGAGAAGTAAGAGGTTCAACACATTTTTTTTTTGTAAAACACGAATCCCCAATTCATCAGAACTCAACACAAAATATATAATGAAAAAATAAATAAACATACAAACGGGGTCACCTGCTGTAGGAGTAGGATGAATAGGGAGATCGGCTTCTGTCTCTCCGGCTCCTCCTGCTAGACCTGTGTCCCACCGGAGATGGTGAATGCCTCCGCCTATACGGAGGCGATCGGGATCGCGACAAATCTCGAGGCATATCTTAATACCTGATCCCCAATAAGCTTCAGATATTTATATATTTTTTTCACTCAAGATTAGATTGGAAAGAGAAAAGCAAGTGGCGTAAATTTGTTTTTTTCCCTGCAAAGTAATATCTATGGATCAGATAAGATAATAATCATTTTTAAGTGCATCAAACTGGTTATGAAGTTGTTAATTGACGTCAAAACGAAAACTTGAAATAATTAATTATTGGATTATATTTGAATGCATAAAATTGAAAGTTAGAGCGAGATTACCGCTCCATGGATCAGTCCTATACCAATTAAAATGTAAAGAAGCATGAATTTGAAATAGAAAAAAATCCAACCTGAAAAATATATGGGGAATCTTCAAAATCAGTTCTCAGAGAAGAACAAGAGAAGGATTTTTCGAGTTACGAAAACAGAATTAGGGAGGAATGGGCATGTGCAATGAGAGTAAATTGAAACTCTGCAAAAGTGCAAACCCTAATGCACGGTGAAGGAGACAAGGAAGAGAGAGGAAGAAGAAGAAACGTGGACCAACTTTTTTTTTTATTTATTATTTCTTTTTCAACTTTAAATTAATGTGTCACACTAGAAAAAAAAAAAGGCACTAAAATAGTTTTTGGTTGAAACAAAAACGGGTCGAATGGAGATTGTTTGGGCTTTTATTCAGTTAGGAGCCCAATACCAATTTATAGTTGTTGATCTCATAATCATATATTTTTTACCCATGAAAACTAACATGTTATCTATATCTTCTAAATATATATTTATACAATTATTTTTTATATAATATTTTAGTTAAACAAGTTTATTCTTTAAGAAATAAAAATTATTTTTATTTAATAAAATAATTAATTAAACAATTTTCCAAAATCACATATGTATTTTAATATTATTTTTATAAAATAATATATTTTTTAAAATTAAATATTATCTTTACAGAATTATATATATTTTCAAAATTAAGATGTTTTCAATAGAATAAAATATGGAAACATATGAGCATGTGTTTTCCCTGGTTATAATAAAAGGAAAGAATCAAGTTATATTAAATTCTCACTTCTCGCACTCTTTTTATGTTGATTAGTTTTTTTTTTTATTAAGGGAATTTTAATGCAATCATAATGAGTTCAAAAATTAGGTAACTATTAAATTATGAATGTCATGTGTGTAATATTGTAAAAGTTCGCTTTTATCATCAACTAATGAAAATCCATCTTTAGTATAAAGATAGTGTCATAAAAAAATAACAAACTTATTATACATATATATTTATATATGGCCACATCTATCCATCAAATAAAATCTAAAATGACGTGATTTATGATTGTTAGTCTTTAATATATGAAATTGATATACTGATACTATCGACTTTGGAATCCACTCAAATTCTTCCTTGCAGTTAAGATAGATTTAATTATTCATTAATTTCTTCAATATTTTACAGTTAAAATAAACAAATATTGTTATAGTTAATAAACAAATTTAATTAAACTTTTACTCCCATAAATTTGATTTCTTTTAATTAAATTTCCTCAAAAAAATTATTTTATCAAGTATCTAAAATTTTTATATTTTTTTAACCAAATATATGTGGTTCGATTTTTCGTAAATTAGACTTAGATGGATACCAGATAACAACCAACTACATTATCCCTTAAAAATCAAAAGACACGCCACAAAATCAAAATTTTTGATAAAACTCAATTAAAATTATCTAAATTTATAAAAAAAAAACTTAAAACATAATTAAGAAAAAAAAATAACTAACCAAAATAATTGGTTTATAATAAATAATCAATTAATAATTATAAGAAAATATTGTTATTCATTGTTGATTACTTACAATATGGATGACAAAAACACCAGTTGTGGCATCAAAGTGTATCAAGGAACTCCCCAACTCAAAAGATTCCAAAATAAATGGCAACAAGAAAAATCCCTTGAAGGATACTAAAATCTTGAAACAAGAACATATACACTGTAATATAGAACTCTCACTGGTTCTATATGCCACTAACAATTCCACAGATCTCCAAAATGATGTGGTAAAGAGCTTGTAACTACTCAGTTCGTTAGCCAAATGCCAAAGTTTAATATCTATGTACACTAAATGAAGTTGTTTGAACTCTAGATTTCATTGAGAAAGGTTGAACTGGGGTAGGACTATGCAACTACACATTTGCAAAATCTGAAAACAAGAAAGATTCATCTTCATGCCTAAGAAGACCCTTTAAATCTGGAAGATTCAGAGGGGAAAACAACAATTTAATCTGCAGGAAACGCCCAAAAGAAGTGAGAAATTGGAAATATTTGTCCACTAAATTAGTCCAGGAATTGAGATCAGAGCAGCAATATATCCACTCTCAAGAATCATGAGCATCAATTAAGCTGCTTGAATCATGAGCCTTGTATTGTTACATACACAGATAGATGCACTCAAACCAAGGATTTTACCTTATCAACAACATTGAACATGTTTTTTGTTTACACTTTTGGCTGAATGTTCCTCAGCATCTCAATTGGTACAATTCTGATCTAATTAAGTTTCTACTTTTCCAAACTTTTCCAAAGCAGCAATGTAACTAAAAAGTGAAAATAACAACAAAGAGTAAAGGGATTTGAAGTATATTTATTGGCAGGTTTAACCTGAACTGAATGCAAATAGAATCAGTAAAAGGGGTATTGGATATATATATATATATATATTAAGAAGGATGAACTTTTCCAGAAGAGAGACCTTTCCAAGCTGATTTCATGGAAGCAGTGGCTGAATTGAGTGCAGCTTCAATGTACTTCTTGGAAGCAATAGAAGCACCTTTTTCCATCAAATTTCCCATTTTTCTTGCTCTCTCAGCAGTGTGAACCAGGCTTTCCATTTCATCATTTGCCATCTTCTCTAACTCTTCTTCAAAGCGTCTAAACTCATCCATGGCACTCTCCATCACCGAGTCAAGGTACTCCTCAGCTTCTTGCATGCCAGCTTCTGCTTCCTCCACCTCTCTCTCTTGCTCAAGTTCTGCAGCTGCCCATGCCTTGTAGGACTCAATCTCGAACAGCTTCATCAGATCTTCAATTGTGGAAGGGTCAAAGTTCTTGTCTTGAAGGGCCTGATCTGAGAGGAAGGTGAATTGGGAAAGTAAAGCTTCCATTTTTCCTAGTGGGTAGAAGAAGCAGATCCAACTGTGTAGTGTGTTTAGTGCAAGAAGAAAGTGGGTGGGGGAATATCTTACAAAATTCTAGCATATAAAAGTTTGAACTTTTAGGGTCAGAATTTTGCCCATGAATATGTGGTTCCAAACCCACCTTGGATTAGCTTCACTACAGCATGTGATGGTAAAAAAAATTTACATGAAAAGGATTTGGAATGTAACCGTTGAGTTTCTTCCTTCCTTTTCTATTACTGAGAAAAGGTTTGAATCAATCATAGGAGGAGGGTGGGACCATTGCATTGACATTTTGATGTCTAATTATTTCTAGGTATGGATTGATTTTGGACTTTTTGGATCCTTATCCTAAATAATGCACTAAAAGTTCATAAGTGTTGAGTATGAAAAAATGGTCTGAAATAAGCAATGCTGTTTGATACATCATGCTTTTTTCTTCAAAGTACCAACTACAGCTTCATGTGTCAGTTTGCCAAAATGTTAAGGTTGGTTTGGTACAGCTAATTTTCAAGCAAAAAGATACAATTAATTAAGGATGCCAAAAAAGTTCTGCTTAGAGATGGAATACTATTTCTGACTTTTGGTAATTGAATTGATGAATGGGATGTATTTAAAATATATATTTTAATCATTATTGTCCATAAAGTTTATTCTAAGACTAAAATTAGAATTATAAAATGAATTTAAGAAAAAAAATTATTGTAATTATTTATATACTATTCTTTTAAATAGTAATTGAGTATTATGTTATTGGTATTGTACTGGGAAAATGACACATATGTAATTAATTGGAGAAAAGTAAAGAAAACAACAGTTAGTATATAGAAAATTAGATAAGGAAAAAACTGATCACGTAACTGTTTTTTTAATTGTTAATATAATAATTAATAATAATTTGTTTATGTATATATTTCACTTTTAATTTCCTATAGTCCCCACTATGTTGGTAGCTATAGACATCAAATAACTTTTTCATTTTGTAGGAATAGATTCACTGTCAGCATTTTTAAAGTGGTTGAAGATCGGAAATGTTGCTAATGCATAATTATGTTAATTAATAAACGATATTATTTTATAATTGTTTTTATATATGCTTTCTTACAATTTTATATTTAACGTTTGTTACTTTTTTTATTGTGATAACTATTGTATTGATGATAATTAATAAAGGAAATTTATTTTTGTACTACGGAGATTTTTTGAATTAATTTATCATTAATGTTTCATTGACATTTATTTTAATAATTAAAATTTCCAATTATATTTTTTTATTTTTTATTATGATAGAAAATATACACACGTATTGGATAACATTTATATTTTCGCTAGTGATTATAATTATAAAAAATAAAATTGAAAATATTAATGGCTTTTTATTTTGGATATATATATAAAATAAAGTACAAAATTTGCTTGCGTTTTATGCAATTAATGGCTTTTTATTTTTAACTATTCAATTTATAAAATTACAAATCACGGTGTAGTTAATTACTTTATAAATAAGATCATTTAATTAAGTGAAAATGTAACTCATTAGTTATTTTTGGTAATAAAAAGTATAGATTTTTTTTTCTTACAAAAAATATTATATATCATTATACGTTTCCGTTAATTATCGAACAATATTTACAGCGAAAAAAAATTGATTATATATTAAAGAAACTACAATCGACGGGTGATGTAATTAATTAAAAGAGAACAAAGTTATCTACAATTAAAATATAAAACAAAATTATTATCAGCTTTTTTATTCTATTTTTGAAAGTGTATAGTTGTATTAAAATTAAGCGTAACCTTTTCAAGAAATATGTATGCAATCTTTTGGTAAAAAAAAAAAAAAAAAAAAAAAAAAAAAAAAAAGAAAAAAAATTTAAAAAAAAAAAAAAAAAAA
>Ga0099824_1002459_pt1 | contig 27069 bp, 16 predicted proteins | sample SiratrowhiteBW_FD_76837 | JGI IMG/M metagenome (GOLD analysis project Ga0099824, IMG submission 76837) | Root nodule microbial communities of legume samples collected from California, USA - Siratro white BW | ecosystem: Host-associated > Plants > Roots > Nodule | place: USA: California...
AAAAAAAAAAAAAAATAAATAAAAGATAATAGATATAGAGAATATATTAAATGTATCAATATATAATTTATATATATATTTTATATATATATATATATATATATATATATATATATATATATATCATATTTCAAATTATATATTTTTCTAAATTTGAAATATTAAATCATTTTAAAAATAAATTATTTTTTAAAGAAGAAGAAAATAAGAAAAAAATGAAGGTTAAGTATTCATATAATAAAGCACTAAAAATAAAAATATGCAAACAAGGAAAAAAAGGAAGTAAGGTTAACTATTCATATAATAAAGCACTAAAAATATGCGTAATAATAGTACATTTAGATACTCAGTCCACAAACACATAGGGAAACATAATTTGTGGATTCACATACAAGTATGCGAACTTTAAACTACAATATTTTACACAAAAAGAAAATTTATATAAGTAACCAACTTTAAAAAAATAATGTCACTTCAAATTTTAATTTGATAGATGTTAGGATATACTTAAAAACATGTTACCAAGAGAGATGGGACAAGGTACATAATCCATCATGTTGTTTGGTCAAAACCTTTGATTTTTACTTTATTTCATTCATCTATTTTGTTTTCATTCATTTTATTTCTCTCGTTTTAACCAATCACACGAGTAAGATAAGAGAGGCTACAAAAGAGTTACGTATTTTCATGATTCCCATTATCTTAACATTATTTTGGAATGAAAATAATAACACGTTTTCAATCTTTGAAACTTCAACTGTAGGATAGTAATCATCAATATTAATTATGATGAGAAACAAGATATCAAATGTGATTGTAACAACACGCAGCAAAACAGTATGCCACCACCGAAACAGGTCACGGTTGAAGATGCCATATCACTGCACTTATTTAGCTCTCTAATCTGCTTAACACTGCATATTGAATATTATTCTGTTCTTTTGATTTCAGGGTATAGTGTACTCTGTAAAGAGAAAACAAACAAGGTTAATTAAGAACATTGGAGATTTGTTCAAAGGACACAGAACACAAAATATTACAATCTCTCTGGTTATTGCATGCCAAGTTGGCCATCAGTAAAACATTAGTAGACTTCTATTTTGTACATTTTTCTCTTTAAGGTTTTCTACAATTTGCAAACAAGCATGCTCTATTTGCATAAAATATTTAATCATTATTGTTGTACCAAGAGAATCAAGGTGAAGTACCCTCTTGTACCATCTCTAAACAACCTCTATTTTGACCAATTTGAAGTCATGTCCATATTATAGTCTACTACAAAACATGAATACATGCTAAATGTGAATCAGATGAGAATGGAGCTGAAGTCGATAGTGGTTACTTACTTCCACATTTCTTTCCTGCAGAACGGTTCTTGATGTTGCATCTCTTTGGAATGGTGATAGCAGTGGCAAGGTTGATCTTAGCTTGCTTGGCCAGAGGAGACAACAGAACAGCACAGAGGCATCTTGGAGCAGTCCTGAGCAAAGCACCAACTCTGGTACAACAAGCCAAAGGAACCTTTGCCTTCACATTGCTAGCAGCACTCAGGCAAGGGCTAAGACTAGCAGCTGCAGACCCTATAGGAGTCTTTCCACACTCACCAGCACCCTCAGCCCCCAAAATCAACACCTCTGATGCCAACACAAAAACCAGCACTGCCACAAGGAAAATGACCCTACCTCTACCCTTCAAGCCCCTCATCTTTCTTTCAAAATCTCACTCACTTGTATAACAGTTAGTTGGTTATAGCAGGCTGAATTCCATGGACCAACATGACCTTGTTTATATACAATTCTTAAAGAGAAAAAGGAGCCTGACATTGAGATTAGTGGGGTGGTTGTGGCCTTGGGAAATTCAACAACTAATAATCACGCCCCTGCTAGAAGTTTCACCGTTCACAACAAACCTATATGCTATACAAGAAGAGTGTTTATGGCTTCTTATGAGTGAGCTTAGAGACACTGCCATGGCATAGTAGATTGGTAGGTGGGTGTGAACATAGAAAAAGTTGGGTAGAAAAAGATTTGATGCTCTAGTGCTGCCACATAATTTGCTCCACTATATGCATGCTTCACACATAAAATAAGTACACCTGGCTCGTTGCTTTTTTTATTTCTTTAGTGGTATGCATGATCCATTTCTAGTTCTTCTGGATAATGGTCCAAAAAAATTCAACAAATGTTATTGGTAAAGCTGATGTTTTATTGGTAAAAATTGGATTTTAATTAGTTGATAAAAATTAATATACAGTTAAATCGAAATTATAAATAGAGAGAAGTCATTTATCGAGATGAAAGTTATTTTTCAATATTACGAAATGAAATCAAATAGGGAAATATATCTTCATTTTTAATCTAATAAGAAATTGAGAAGAATATGAGGGAGTTAAAATACTTATGGGATGTGTCTTTCCTAATTAAAATTAGGGTAAGTGAATTGTTCCATAAGTATAATATATGCATTATGTATGCTCGAATATAGAATAATTGTTAGAAATAAGTGTATAAATAAGATTATAATATAATTCATATTGGTAGCTAAAAAATCACACACAAACAACCCTGATGAATATTCTTATTCACGAATTTTATGGATTTATTATGTAAAATGTTATTTTATCTTTAATAATTATTTTATCTTTGTTAATTAATTTCTCAAGTTTTTTTAATATTATTTTATGTTCATGCTTTAAGAATTTTTGTTTTTTCCTATTTCTGTTGATTATTGTTTTGTATTTAAATTTTCTTTCATTTAAGTTTTATTTGAAATAACTTTAGAATTTAGTTTAACATGTATTTTGTTTTTGTATCTCATTTATAACTCTTATTTCGATTCACGTCGTCACTTTAACACAAGAATTTTATATTTTTATGCATTTTAAAGATCAAACAAATTTTATTAGAAAATAATTATAAAAATGTTTTCGTCTGAGCTAACTAATACTATGAATTTGGTTTTTTTATATTTAAAATATTTAAATCTAAAAAATTTATATATTGTTAGTCTAAAAAAACTTCATAAAAATTTTATTTAGTTAAAATAATATATTTTTAATTATTAAAAATTATCTAAAATCTTAAGAGATGACTTTTAAATATAAATCAACCTTAAAACCAACTTGTAAAGTGAAGTTTGTATTCACTTATATACTTTGAATTAATCTTTTTAGTCGATAAAAAATCTCCAATATATTTTTCTTACACCGAGACTATCCAACTTGTGTACGAGACTAGATATTTATGGGTGGTTCGATAACGACCTAGTAGTGAGTGTCATGATAACTTCATCAAATCTGTCTAAATGACTCTAATACCATCTTAATAAGTGGAGTATGGACTTTCAATCTTACAAATTATAAGACGAGGCTTGCATTCACTTATATTTCTTTAGTAGATATATAATCTCCAATTTAAAAAATAAACAAATTTTTTTCATAAAAGAAATAAAATAAAATTCAGATTTATATAAGTAATATAAAATTAAAAAGACATAACTTTTAGGTGAGACTGGCTCAAAATGGTATGACAAATTGAGGGTTGATTCTCTTCTCATTTTTTTTTCTTTAAGTTATTTTCTAAAACAATTTCACATTCTTGGGCAATCAAATTCTTGTAAAGAATCTCTTCAATTATAAAAATTATTTTTTAATTAAGTGTGTAAAAGAAGTTAGAGGATTCTTAATCTCTTCTTTTATTTTCTTAAGGTGCTCTATTTATGAACTTAGTCGATAAGTTTTTATAAAGCAAGTTATCCTCAGGAGAGAAAAACTTGCAAATGTTTACAAACAGTAACACAAATTAAAAATAAATCTATATAATTATATTTTAAATCAATAAACTAAGAAAATAGAATGTTACCTATCATCTTTTTATGTTTAACTTTCTCTATAACACCAAAAAAAACATCATCCTATAAAGGAAGCAAATTCACTAGAGAGGCCCTAATAACTGATAACACAATATTCGAAAAAAAAATGTGATATATATGGTTTCGTTTGAAAAAAAACACATTGTATAAATTCATTTTCCATCGAATAAACCTTTAGATTTTGTGTTTATTTGAAAGTTAAGAACCTTCACAATGCAATTTTTTATTTTAGTTTGTAGTATTACAAAATTATAATATCTTATTTATCCATATTATTATCATTATTATATTAATATCAATTCAATAGTATTACAAAGTTATAATATCTTATTTATCCATATTATTATCATTATTATATTAATATCAATTCGACTAATACCTCAAAGTTAGCTGATTATCTGTCTTTATTATACAAACATGGAGACTAATTTAAACTCGTGATACAATTTTGAAAATTTATGACTAATTCTTCATCTATCTCCATACCCTCTTCCTGCACCTCCATACAAAATTTAATTCCTAAAGTATCCCCTATCGAAATGACCAAAATGACCTTTGGTTAAGAAACAACACAATATTCTTCGTTGTTACGCACGTCGAGCACACAATGAATCACCATCCCATTTCGCTCAAATACGTCTTCCATAGTGTCGTTTTTGAAGGTTTAGAGGGTGATTGAACGGTAGGGAAGGCTTTTCGACCTTTGGGCAGTGTTGATCGGCGACAAGGAACGATGGAGAGATAAGATCTTTGATTTTGGTGGATTTAGTAGTTTCTGATAGGTCACCCGGATGAAGTCATTCGGTTTGTAATTTTTTGAAATTTATGAACCAGACAGCCAGACTTTCGGTTTATAAAATGTTAACCAGATGCAAGGGAATGGAGGTGGCATCCGGTTTATAATTTGTAAATCGGATGCCACTCCGTCTGGTTAATAAAATACTTGAATTTTACAAACCGGATGGGCAGTGGGTGGACCTCATCCGATTTGGAAATTTGTACATCGGATGAGGCTTATTTGGTTCACAAATTTGCAAACCAGATGAGGTCCACCCACTGCCCATCCGATTTGCAAACAACGTAACATTTTGTGAACCGGACGGGGTGGCGTCCGGTTCACATTTTTTATTTTTTTTATGAGGTGTTGAAATGCTATGTTATAGATATGGATAGTCTTTGTAGATATTTAGAGGAAGTAAATAAGGTTTCTGATATAAATGATGAACATGAAACTGGTTCCTTGGTTCGGGAAGAAGACTGCATTCTTGATTTTACAACTAATGAGGTAAAATGATTTGTTTTTGTTTTTGTTCATGAAATGTAAATTAATTACATACAAATGTGATATATTGTGTAGGTGTTTGGTACCCGAGATGAATTACTTCAATGGGTTCGCAAGGTTGCATTTAGACTTGGCTTTGTTGTTGTCATACTCAGATCAGACAAAGCAACTGGAGCACAAGGTAGGAAGACATTTGTCTTGTTGGGATGTGAAAGAAGTGGAAAATATAGAAAGTACAAAACAAATTTAGAGGTGAGTATAACCGGTACAAAGAAGTGTGACTGTCCATTCAGATTGCGTGGCAAACCAATAAAAGGTGGAGAAGGTTGGGTTTTGAAAGTGATATATGGGTTGCATAACCATGAATTGGCTAATACATTGGTTGGTCACCCTTATGTTGGTAGGTTGCGACCCGATGAACACGCTTTAGTTGTGGACATGGCAAAGAGTCGAGTTAAACCAAAGAACATATTGCTTACACTTAAAGAGAAGAATGAAAACAATGTGACGACACTGAAATAGTTGTATAATACCAGATATGCATACAAGAGATCAGTTATAGGATCAAGAACTAAAATGCAGCAGTTGATGATGTTGTTGGAGCGTGACAACTATATTCATTGGCATAGGTGTCACGAGTCCTCCCGAGTTGTAAGTGATATCTTTTGGACTCATCTTGATTCTTTGAAATTGTTAAACACATTTAGCAATGTGTTGTTGATGGACAACACCTACAAGACAAATAAGTATAGGCTTCCACTGCTTGAAATTGTAGGTGTTACATCGACAGGCTTAACTTTCTCAGCTTCCTTTGTTTTAATGTCTAGTGAATGTGAATATAATACCAACATACCGAATAGATCAACATAGTACCAACATACAATTAACATAAAAATCTTAAATACATACGAGGTTCACATATTCATTAAATGAAGCCCTATGAACTAAGAATCCCTCTCCCTTGAACAACTCTCACTCGTCTAGTGTACACTGCTCCTTCACGCGATGTGGTCTAAGCCAATTTAAGCACAGCTTATGTATTGTCATATGCAGTCCTCTGACTCACCCCCACAATCAATCGCCCTCTGCCATAGGATGGCTATCCTTCTGAAGATACCCTGAACACAATGAAATAAATAAGGTGGCCTCACTATGTAATCAATTAATTACCCAAAAATTAACAAATAATAAAATCTCAATGTAATCAAATACCGGACAAGCATGTTGTTGCTGTGATGACAAGGCTGGCTAGTCCTCATATTGACTATAACTATGTCGATCTCCCTCGTCCTCACGTCTAATGCAATACGGATGTGACACACGACTATACCAGTTGATATAGTCCTTCGTGCATGCATGCGGGCCGACAGCAGATATCAACGCAGTCACAACATTATCAACAAAATGGACCCAACGGACATTTACTATGTGAAAAGTTGTCATATCTTGAACTAGAGAAGGAGGTGGTATGGTTTACATATAACCATACTATCTCAGTACCCGATCAGGAAGATGTATTTAGATGTTATGTCCATATTGGAGAAAACCCAAAAAAAAAGAAATCGGCTCGAGTGGCCGACTAACTCTATGAGAATCGTAAGGACACCAAATGACATTTGAGAGGGTCAATCCATCTAACTGTTGTCTAACATCAACCAACCGAGAGGGATGTCAACTGACCACATATCGAGAAGCCCGGCAACATCCCTAGATGGGAAGTGCTCGTAAATCCATGACTGTCAATAATAAATAAAGTTAGAGGTAATAATATAACTTGCTAATTAAGTTAGACTTTATATGTACCTGTAAAAGGGTAATAAAAACGTCAATTGTTTGGTCCTAACAAGAGAAGCATCTCCTAGTTTGTCATACATATGTGCTAAAAAAGCTGCTCCCGAGGCATAACCACCACACACCGCAAGGTCCCGAAATAATGGCAAATAAGAAATGGAGATAGATGTGACACTTTTATCTAAAAAATTTGTGCATCCAATTAGATGCATTAAATAAGCCATTGCAACAAACTCTCAGTGTTCCTTCTCACAACATACCTCGTAATGTCCTCTCAACCAACTGAGCAGCACAGGATTGCCACGACCTTCACACAAGGCAGCATTCGCAGGACCATCAGGAACGCCTAATAGTTCCAGCATCACAGAAAGGGTTCCAGTGTTGTCTAAGCTATCAAAGATAAAAAACTACCCCATAATAGGTAGATGAAGTAGACTTGACACGTCATCCAAAGTGATGGATATCTCATCAAATGGCATATAGAATGTATTTGTGTCCCGATGCCACCTCTGAACAAATCCACAAATGTCCGCTACCTCATAACAAATGTTGCATAGAGACAATAATCCGCAATTCACTATCAAAGCAAAGACCTCAGCACGAGGAAGACCAAACTTGTTAACTTTTCTCCATGGGAGACTAATTTTAGGGCTCCACGATCCTAAACAAAGAACAACAAATGACATCAAAAAGTTCACATATTAAACATAAAATAAACATAACAAGTTATAACATAATCTTACCTGACCCTCCCACAATTTCTACACCACATGGTGATTACAACTTACCAAAAGAGACACATCAGATGGTCCCCCAGGAAAAACCTACAACCTCACCAGTATCACCACCACCAATACGAGGAGCAACACCACCAACAGCAGGAGTCTCACCACCAACAGGAGGAGCACTGGATGAAGCACCCTGATCCCCTCTACAAGCTGATGTTGTAGGCCTTCTTCGACCTTCAGGCTAGGAACCACGTCCTCTGGTCCTCATCATATCTGTCAGAATGCACACAGTTATTATTAATTTCAAAAACAATTGAAGAAAATGTAAACCGAATGGCACCCCATCCGCTTGTCATTTGTAAAACAAAATGACAACCGAATGAAACCCTTCCGGTTCTTAAACTCCCAAATCGACAACGTTGTCGTTCACCGTTGACAACCACCCAATCAATAAATTAACTACTCTAATCAATAATACCACTCACAAATTGCTAATAAACTTGTTTGAAGCTTTAATTGAAGATTTAGGCAAAAACAAACGAATGCAAATCCGTCTCCTTCTTCCTCCTTAAACCCACGAACACAGATCCATCTCTCACACACATAGATCGCTTGAAATGGACAGTCAATGAGTGCACACAGAGCTTGGAATGGTTGGAGAATGAATCGAATGTATCTTAGAGTGAAGAACTGAACCAAACAACGAGGTGAAAGGGGTGGAGGACGGTCTTACTTTTGTAATTTTACATTAAGGATATAGAGGTGCAGAGAAAGAAGATATGGAGGTGGAGAAAGAATTTGTCAAAATTTATACTTGAAAACCCAAACTAGTTTCTAAAACAATCATCCCTCACAATTTCTCATAACTTAATATTATGTTAATTTATCCTTTATTTTTTATCATATTTACGTAAATGTTACTATTAGTATTTCAAAATTTCAATTGTACAAAATTATAATATTATAATTATTTAATAATATTTATACATTATTGAGTTAACAGTATAATCGTTAATGTATTAATCCTATTCGATTACAGTTTTACTATGGAGACTTAAAATTTATGAAATAATTAATCTACTTTTAAAAAGTTGAAAAAAAAAACACAATTCTTCCTGCAATCTCCACACTCCATATGTCCAATGCTGGAGGGTGGAACTGAAACATGTTACCTAATAAGCTAGCTCTTAGGGTTAAGTTAGGTGTAATTCAAAATTCAACATTAAATATGACAGTTCCATGTTTTGATGACAACCAAATTGACTCCAAGTGTAATGCTAAACCTACTAATAGAATGGAACCAGCCAAAACTTGATGTTGAAAATTAATTAAGCAAGTGAATCACTATGTACAAAGAAAAATAATAAAATGGAGAAAGAATGTTAGTAGGTTCTCCTTGGAGGCTAGAATGGACTAACGCTATGAGCCAGTTTTAACATGCATTCAGGTACAAGGCGTCTCCTTGGAGGAGCCGCTGCATCTCTGGCACGGGCCTCAGGATCATCAGCGTGGATATATCCAACTAAATCTTCAAACATATCATCTTTTCCACCTCTCATGGGATCCTGAAATGTATAAGCATTTCACATCAATGCCTAATTAGAAAAGATTTTAACATTCACCACAATTTTCTCATAAAAATTAGCAAGCACCATTTTTTCACAACATCTTCTACCTAAATGGTTCTGCGTGGATATTTAAAAAAGACAAGTAATAAAGTGTTTAATGATAAAAATGCGTAATCAAAGTATATTATTATGTAAACATCTCATAATTTGTCAGCCGGTAAAAAAACATCTTTAATGGTATTTGGAACTTTGCCATTAAACTTCATTTCTTTCAAATTATAGAACTCTATCAAAATTTAAATTTAGGAAACGAAAATCAAAGCTACCCTAAAATTTAAGGAACTAACATATTAAAGCCTCCTTATATTTTATTTAATTTATAACGATTATTTAAAAAAAATCGTACAAAACTGGTTGAAATTGAAAAAAAAAATGCGGTTTAGGTAAAAGAATGGTAGTTGTCTTGGCAATAAGAAAGAGGAACAGATTTATCAAAATCAATGAGAAACAGAGTGGTCAAATACCTGTAGAAACACATCTGTATGAGTCTTCCCTTCGTAAAGAATTGATTCAGCCGTCACTCCAACTTTTTTAAGTGTTTCAGCAAATGTTTTACTGTATAAAATAATGTTAGTCAAAGTCTAGTAGCTGAAAACTCAGAATTCTCTTTAAAGAGATACTTCAATACGAAGATAAGAGAATTAGTTGCACTATAATGACAATTCGCTGTTACTTAAATACCCTCTCTTAAAATTTGTACTTTTCTGCCAGTTGCCCATTGAAGGATATACAGGATCAAAGCCTACTTAATAATCCATGCAAAAGCATTGCATGCGCACATTACAATTTAACCTATTAATAAACGAATTTTAACAGTGTACCAAATTTAGTGCGCAAGAAAATATTCTTGCTAGAATATTTCTTAAGTTTCAAGAGAAATGGAGAAACTAATTTAGGATACTCAAAATAATACGATATTGATATCGTGAGATCTCCTCATACAATTGAACTTAATCACCATGTTACATCATTTACATTTTTCGACTTAACATTATTTTATCTTTCTGTAATGATTGTTTGCTGTAATCTACTTTCAGGGGGACAAGGAACTGATATAGGTCGTTCTATGTTGTTCCTTCTACATGCTTTTCAATACCTTGAAGTTAAATCAAGCTGTTCATTCATTGCTAACTAAATCATTCAGCAATTCAGCCATTACACAAAGCTTGGCACTTTAATATTGCATGAAACAATTATCAATCACTACGCTCCCCAAATAAGGTCATCTAGGCTAAATCTCGGCGAAACTAAACCATAACAAATTAATAGGACAACAAATATATACTCCTGTTTTCCATTGTTACAAAATGTTAAAAAGGTGGGACACAAACCTGGCATCTGATGGTATTGAATAATCCCCAGTGCCATGAAAAAGCACTATAGGAGGTAGTAGAGAATTCGCATTTCCAATGTTTGGATCTTGAACCATTACTTCTGGAGAAAACCGTCTCAGGGATTCCTCCCCTTCCATAATGCTGTAAGGTAGAGGTCATTTGAAAGTTGAATACAGCGAAAAGCAGGGAATTAAACATTAACTCACTCGAAGATGAACGAAGTGTGTACCTTAGAAAGATGGACCGATAAAGACCCCTACTGTGGAAGTGATCTACTAGGTTAAATAAATTATACCTGAATTGATGTAAGAAGGAAAGACAGCAAAAAAATTATGTTAATCTTAGTTTAAAGTCAATAATCATTGATGGGAACTGCTAGGTAATATAATAAACAATCTCAAAATAACATTGCATTTACCATAAGAAACAAAATAAAACCAGTAGTTGGAAGAATTAGTAGACATTACATATCTTCTGGAGACATTTATTTATGTCATTATAATTTGAAAAGATTAAATCCATACATGATCAACTTGAGATATATTATATTCGGTAACATGTACAACAGTGTAGCACTCCTAATATTAGTAAAACAAAATGCTTTTGTAACATATTACAAACAAAAATTTGCATTTATAATATTTGTAGAACAAAGCGCTTTTGAAACATGTCACCATTAACATTTGCATTTCTAACTTAGTAGAACTTTGTAAAATAACACGATCAAAATTTGCATTTCCAACATGAGATCTTTCACGAACCAAACAAAAACAATAGCTAAAATTGTTAGGTGAAAGCACGACCGACTTTTATTGCATTTCTAACACACTTCCTATTGTACGAGTCCTTTCAGCTAAAGAAAGGATAACGAGCAGACTTCGCTAATTCTTAAATCCAACTTCTGTTTTTATTTAGAAGAATTCAGTGGCAAGAATCAAACTCTAGATTGGCAATTACTTCCTGCTTGTCAGGATAAAACAGAATCTTCCTATTTTGTTTTTATATGAGCAGACATTCCGCCATTCCTATTTTAGGTATCTCTACTATCTCATATCTGTAATTCGTGTTACGTGTTAGGAGATATTGTCTCTCCACTCACTTAAGCTGTATAGTTGTTGCCTAGTTCCCTATTTGATCTACCATCTTGTAACCAGTCAAATCAAGGAAAATACGATATTTTCTGCAAGGTAGCAACGCACAATATGATGACCCATCTTTGATTTCAAACTCCATTTTGCATCATTCATAACAAACAAACAGTATATTGAAGGGTACCCTAACATAACTAGCTTGATTGGTTCACCTATTCTTCCTATCATTGGCCACAAACTGAAGGGAGAAACTTCATCCAAACCAACCAGCTCAGTGCTAATATTTTTCCAAGGAAAAGAGGAATATATCACCAGAGATGAAAAACAAGTGAAGAAAGTTGATCCCAACAACAAAAAAAAGGAAGAAACTTGGTGTTGAACATTATTAGATGTTTCCACATTGGGTAGGAACGTTAACCAAAATAATCCTTACAAATGGGTAATTCTCACCCCTTGAGAAAGCATTTTGGATTGAGTTAGATGGAGTCAAATTTGAATATGATATGAGAGTCTATCCCGCATTAATGTTAAGTCACCGTAGACGTCCAATCCATGCTCCAAATGTCCAATCCTGTGTGAAAGGTGTTTGTTAAGACTTAAACAATCCTAACCACTTAAACTATCTTTGGGGCTTGAGTATGTCCTTGGTCATTTCTGATCAATATAAAAGTGAGACTGAAGAGAACATCACGTACTACAGCCAGCTAAAGTAATATATACAGAACGCAGCAAAGAAGACTAATTCAAATGTGGATAACGTCATAGTTATCAATCTCGGACAGAGGCACACAAGTGAACAACAAATTCAAGAAATTAAATAATTGTAACCCTCCTAGTGGACGATGCTACAATTGTTTAAAGGGCGACCTATGAAGTTTAAAATAATTAAAAAACGAAAGAAAAACTTTAAGAACAAAACATAAGGATATAACAAAGGGGGTGAGCGATAGGAGATGTAAGGTTGGTTTGATGATAAATGTGGAAGAAAGGAAGAGATAAAGGTCGTGGGTTTGAATCTGCTAACAGAAAAAACAACATATTACCAATTAAAATTTGCCGATATAATAAAACAGAGAAGGCGAGCAATAACACAGAGTGACCACTTAGGACAAATAACGGGAAAGCAAGTCCACGACCCTTCAAAGAGGTGGGTATGCCCCTGTGTGTTGGTGGTTTGTGTTAAAATAAGGTGACAGCCCTTGCATATAGTACAAAGCTTGCGCCATTATAGCGCACAAAATGGTAGATTTCCCGCTATGCGATGCTGCTATAGCGCTCATATTTAACTACTAAATATGGTAGACTTCTATTGAAAGGGACTCTCCGCAAGTACTTACCCTCCAGATAAACCAAAATAAGTCTTAATCTGGGAAAGACTCCAAGATGTACTCTCTCCTTCACCTGCCTCTTTGATTGCCTGCTCTACAATTACACATGCGGCAATATGTGCTCCAGCTGATTGTCCCATTAGGTAAATTCTATGGGAAAAAAATTGGAAAAGTATCATTATTGATCATGAGAAGTCATTACTCTTAAAGCAAGCAAACAAATTTGATGCCTTAATGAGAAAACTTTGAATTTAAGAAGATTATTTACCTGTTAGGATCACCTCCATATTCTGCAATATTGTTGCACACGAATGAGATGCCTTGAGAAGAATCAGCTATCATATCACTTATGGTTCCCTGGGGAAAATTTCTGCAACAAAAGAGATGTTTTATAACACTGCAATAGAAAGACAAAAGCAAGTAACACACTCAATTCTGTAGGCTATTTAGTCTTAGGTGAATCTCATGTAGGTTGAGAGAAAATTTGAATTACATATGCTTTTAGTGATTTGTGATGAGCTACAATAAAAACTACTGATTTCCTTGGATTGGTATTCTTCATTACTACTTTCACTACCAAATTTCATTTTGATTTTGACTTTTATATTTCAACAATCCCTATGCTTTAAACTGGAAGATATCTTGCATAAAAGAGGCACATTAGAGATATGGAACCATTCAGGAGTCTCCATAAAACTCAAGGGAAACTCGGCAGTTGAAAGGGCTCACTACAAATAATGGCTTGGTTAAACCCTAAGACTTTTCTAATTATATAACAATATTTTATATTTATCAGTAGAATTTTCAAAACAAAAAGAGAAGATTGAAAACTATCAAAGAGTTCTTATTTTATCATCAATAACAAGAAGAAACCAACAAGAGACAATACAAATTAGAAGCATGAGGACAGGGACCAAAGCATAAATTAAAACAGATAATATTTAGAAAAGATGATAAGATGATACAGTAGAATAGAACCCAGGAATAGAGTTTTCTTTGTTACTATCAGTACAGATAAATATTTGTCTCAATAACGATTTTAATGCGGCAGATAGCTTCTACCTAGAGCAATACAGATGAGAGCGTTGGGGAAGGAAATATCACCTGTAATCAATACATGCCACAATGATATCTCTCTCTGATAGCTGTTGACCTAAAAGAGTACCCCATGCTTTGTAACTACAAAAATACAGTACACATACTTTAAAAATAGTAATCACAGAATTGGTAAGTGGTGAATGTGAGTGTTTTATATATAACAGACACAGACAAACACGTTAATCCCTTCAATAACGAAATTAGTAGCATCTTATTCTGATTGCACAGGGTATGATAAACGTCAAAAAAGAAAAAAAAAAACTGTATATAATTATAAACATAACTATAAACTCCTCAGGTTGAAACTACTTAATAAGACATTACACAGTACTATTAATATAGCTCACACAGCACATGTAGATATTAGTTTTAGCATATATTAATAATCGTCTGATTTATTTACAATTAGAATTTACTAGGGATATCATTGTACGGTTATTATTGTCAATATATACAAACATGGGTTGCCCAACACTTGACACATAATTACCAAACCTGATATAGTATTAGTTGGTTTGATTCACTCGGTGTTAACCTCTTTTGCACAATTTGGTGCCTTAGTACTCACAATTATCTTGAGGTTCAAATTGAAAAGAATGTCATCACCAGAAATGACCGAGGCAATTATGTCTCTAACAACATCTGACCCTTCAGTTTCAAACCAAGGATTTGACTCTTCTCAAATACTTGTTGTTTGGGTATGAAGTTGCTCAACCTGCCTCTGGCAAATGCCTTTGACATTTTCTAGGAAACAAGTAGGACTGAAAACTTTGTGATATCCTTATACATTCCAATGCCATCAATATATTCCTACGTTATGGGAAGCATAGAAAGACCCGGGCAGCTATTCATGCCTAATAGGTAGACAAGATATCCTTTTTAGCAGATGTGGTAAAGCAATTCTTGAATTCTGCTAGTGATGCTCATTCGGATGTCATGGTTCGCACCCTCGAATACATTAAGATTGTAGAGTGAACAAATGTGATATTAAAGATTGTAAGCTACTACCACGCTATTTTGATTGGGCAAGATCTCCACGTGAAAGAAAATCCATATATTAGGCTATTGAGTTCTTGTAAGCAAAATTGAAACTGACTGTCTATAATCAATTTGTTGACATATTCACCAAATCCCTCAAAGGATCTCCCATGTTGAATATTTTGGAGCATACTATTTATATGCTCTAGCTTGAAAGGGAGTATTCAACACATGTCAATACTACTAGTTTAAAAACATTTTAATATGTAAAATTTGATAACAAATAGCATTTATTAAGGAGATCATTGTACAATTACTTAAACATTGTTAGTATAAATATTCATGTGTGGTCGACATTTACACACAATTCCAAAACTTATGTTCAACCGATTTCCTTATGCGTCCCAATAAATTGACAACCTTCCTACCACCATCATGATATCACGATGTATATAAGCTTAATGGTGAGCAAAAATATAATGAACTTCTTTTGATAGGAGATAAAAATAAGAATTGAAGCTCATATACCAATCAACAATTCCATGGATAGAGAACACCCTCTGAATCAAAGCAACAACATCAAAAAAACCTTATTACACCAAATTACATTAAATTGCAATGTGTGAAATGAAGCACAAATATCACGTACCCAATAATCCAGGCTCCACCAGTAATAAAAGCAACAACTGGTTTTGGACCACTGCTATTTCTAGGTAAATACAAGTCAAGCCTGCAAAAGAAAATAAGCTATTTATCAAAATTGCAACCATTGAAGGAATTGATAAATGTACAGAGATAATTGAAATAAATCCTACCTATTTCGCGGTTTATCTCCATAAACTATGCTTCTGCGTATATGACTGGAGAAGAAATAGTAATATCCAACTATAAAACAGAAGGGAGCAAAGGTCGAGTGATATTAATGCATTTCAAATCAGAATCTGGACACAAGTAATTAATTTTAAGTATGAAAAATGTTATAGATCACAGAATTCAGACCTTGAATAAAGCCTGGAAAAAGAAGTACTGCATAACAACTAAGGGCAAGAAATCTTGTAATCCATTTATAGCCTACCCTGAACAGAAATAAATGATCAGACAGCATCCACAACTGGTATATGTGAAGATAATAATCACGCAAAACAAAAAAACAGAGATGTTAGGGTTCATCTTAAAACCAACTTCCATTAATTGAAGGTTCTTAACAGACGTATAAACTGCACCATAAGAATTGAGACAGACAATATGGGACTTTTCAAGAGGATATACAACAAGACTTCCTATCAATTGCATTACCAATTCAAATCAGTCATACACTACAGTGAAAAACCTCAAAAACCCACTAAGAAACATCATTTTGTAGGTCCTGTTTGGCAGGTGAGAAATTAGGCCAAAGAGCGGATAGAAACAATCTGGTGTTGAAATAATTTTAAAAATAATGTGAACCACTGAATTATTGCTCACTTATTTCTAAACATTTGTTCTCTATCTCTCTACGATCAAAATACCTGTCACTTTATTTCACACCTATTCTCATTCATTATTCTTAATTTCATCCATGGTAATTCTATCCTCTTTGCCAAACATAACACTAGATCCGTATTGGAACCACAGGTATCTATCTATGACTAACCCCGTGGATAAGTAAAGTATCAGTTAATTACCCAAACATGCAGTTTCATCGATCCTGACATCAGTCAAAGAACTCAAACTACTTGTCACTTGTGTAACCTTTGATGTTAGAAATCACCATTGTTGAAATCTTGCACTTATATATACATTCTATTTTGGTGAATGCAGGATCTCGAAGCGAACAAAAACGATACGAGAGGATATAACAATACCCGAGGTATCCGAGCAACTTGAAGCCAAGGCGAGTCAAGAGAAAGGTCTCGGCGGCGACATCGCGGCCGAAGGAGGAGCGGACGGCTGTGTCAGTGTGATCGGAGACACAGGGGAAGGAGTCCTGGCTGGCGGCACGGCGGCGGCGTTTCTGATTGAAAGAGTGGCGAGGGCGGGAGGGTTTGCTGCGCGAGGAGGTGAAGCTGGAGGCCCTGGGCAAGGGCGGCTTGAGGGACATGTCTCGGAAGGAAGTGGCGGAGTGGTCGAGGAGGCTGACGGAGGGGTCATTTTCGACTTCTTTGGGTCGGAGGAATGCGGAGGAAGAAGTTGAAACGGCGGAATCAAGAGAACGGTTGGGTGTGGGAAGGATCTGAGATGGCATTTTGCGTTGAAGCGAATGCAGAGTGTGAGACCGAATCTTGTCCGTTACAGAGAGGATTATTGGAAGATGATACAGGTATGAATTGCGTGAGAGAGAGAGAGAGAGAGAGAGGGAGAGGGTTCGCTAGCTCAACAATTAAAAATGGGAGAAAGAAATAAAAGAAAGGTGGTGATTGGCTTAGGTTCCACAATGTGGGGCCCAGGTGGGATTTTGAGTTCGGCAAATGAGGTGCCTCCAACTGCTGCAACAGATAACTCCCACTTCTAATGCTTTATTTCTTATTCAAGACCACTTCAAATCTTGATCAATAACTCTTCCGTACTAAACACTTCATAAAATTAAAATCCAACAAAAATCTGTTAAAAAATTTATATGTCTTAATAATACACAAATATTGTCGTAAATCCTTAAATTCTTGTAATTATTCAAACAAAAACTAAATATTAAATAATTTTTATATTTTTAGTCTAACAAATATGACTGTTACTTATGAAAAATCTTTAGGAAATCTAATTACATAAATGGCACTTAACTTTGTATTGAAGTTAACTTTGCAAAAATCAAACCCTGAGTATTTCTTTAGTCTAACAAAAAATTTAAATGCACACGTGCTTTTAAAGATCATAATGTCATAAAACTGATTTTATTCTCCAAGTTTATAGCTTCTCAATCTTAAAGTCAAATATAGTTGTAAATTACGTTACAATTCCTTTCTCTTCTTTTTATTATCATGCAGAGTGTTAATATATTTATTTATTTCAAATAAGAGTATTTGATTTTTGCATTCTATCCCACTAAACGTAACATTGAATATTGATCAATGATTTGAGTAAAGGTGCCGAACCAAAATTAATGGTTGAAGCTTGCAAGACACAGTTTCATATACCATGGAATTTGAACAGATTAATGTTAAGAAAAACACTATTTATCTGGTATATGACTACTGACTTGGATTTGGAAGTAGTAAGATAACCTCTTAAATGTTTAGATTATCTGTTTTTAAAATAAATTAATTACTTGTTTGAAAAAACTTTATTAAAAAGTGGCCAAAAATAATTATTTTCTGAAAAATAAATTAGGGATTTCTTGTTTCATCCTCTTCTTTTATTCAACTAAATAATAATTTTATAAAAAAAAATAGGAACTATTTGTTTTAATCATCCCCTTTTATTTTGAAAATGTGCAGATGAGAATAAATAGTTTAATGTTTTTAAAACGTATTTGATATTTTAGGAGAGTTAAAGTTGTGGTATGTAATAATTATTTATTTCCAATATATTATTTATTTTTATTTTTTTCAATTTTAAATTAAATAATTTTCAATTAATCTAAAAACACTAATATCTTCTAATGGAAATAATAAAAATCTTATAAATAATTAGAATATCTGATTATTATATAAGTAATTGTTACTTAATTATAAATTATAATTAATTTTTTAATGAGATTTGTTATAACAACATCAATCGTAATGTAATATTATATATATATATATATATATATATAGTAATATTTTATATCTCAATAAGTATTTAAAACATATGTAAAAACATATAATTTTCACAATGATAAGAGTTTTATAGTAAAATAAAGGATTATATATATTTTTTAATATTTTTTGTGAATATTGAAGATCAGTTATTTGTAAATTAATACTATAGAAAAAAAAATTCATACAAACAATGAGTCTAGGATTTGACCAATAACTATAAGACTCAACTTCACTTTATCAGTCCTATAAATTCACATTCCACTTTTGATGATTTATTGTAAATATCAAAAGTTACTTCAAAAGTAATTAAGTACTTGAATATTTCTTATTAGAAATAGTTATAATTTGTTTCTTGAGAATTTCAGACATTTATCAACCACAAAAGAGATGTATGCTCACTATCTAATCATAGCAATGTTGAGCATAAATTGAATAGTCCCTAGTTTGACCTATAAATATCCTAATTCAAGACATTATTTTGACTATCCAGGTATTCACCTACTTGGTAAATACTTCCTTAAACACTCCACCATCGTCCTTGTCTTTCATCTTGCAGCATACCAAACGAATACGCTTATATATTAGTATGGTCTCAAGTCAGTTCAACGAAACCCTAAAAATTTCTCAACTAACATACTTTTTGACATTTTCAAGGATCACATTGTTAAGAATCATCTCAAAGATTCAACATTTTATGAAACCAAGTACTTGGACAAAGGCAAAGCTAAAGCATGGAGCTCAAAATAGAGTCTTAGGCCTTGTCTTAGTGGGTGTGAGTGAGAGTGATCAAGATGAAGGTAAACATGCACAAAGCTTGGAAGAAACACATTGACACACTTAAAAGCTGCTTAACATAAGTAACTAAGTAAAGCAAAAGCATTTTGAAAAGTCAAGTTTTAAAAATCCAATTTTCAGGATAAAATAAATCGATTTCAGGAATCTGAAATCAATTTATTCGAGGTCTGTACCAAAACTGAAAAATTGTTTTGCGAAAACAGTTTTGGGCGTTTTGTTTTTAAAGACCTAGACCTTCTTTGAGCGATTAAGGAACAAATTACAAACGTAATATTGAGAGGAAAATTGTGATCAAAGTGCTAGTGTTTTTTTTAGAGAAAGTTTTCTTGATTTTACAAAGATTCAAAGAGGCTTTTCTTGAAGAAAGAAGAACTTGAATGTGTATTGTGCCATTGGTTCTTTTCAAGCTTTGGGCAGATTCGTCTTCATCGAAATCATGGGAACTTTAAACTCAATCTCTTGAACCCGTTTTTGATTCAAGTTTTGTGTTTTGGATTTGTTTCATTGTAAATTTTGATTCAATTTGTGTAATTGATAGTGCTATAGGGTTTAGCATTGGGTTTTTCTAAATTGGAGGAACTGCAGGGTGTTTGTTCTTCAATTTGGTAGTGTATTGTAATCTTGTAGGGTGCAAGAACGTGTCTTGATTATAATTGAGAACAATTGAGAGTGTTTAGTGGAATTTTTCTTTCTAGGGTTCCAAGAAAGACTAGACATAGCCCTTGAGGAATGATGAACTAGTATAATTGCTTGTGTTATTCTCTCTTGACCCTTCTCTCCTCATTTTTTTATCATCACTGCATTGCTTATTGTTCGTCTTTCATCATAGATCCATTATTCTATCTTTTCTGTACTGGTTTGTGTTTTGTACTACACCTAATTTTTAATTGCTACAAAATTGTTCTTTTCATCATATTGACATTGTAAACGTGTGAGGTTCTCGCCACTGGTTTTGATCAGTTTTTAAACTACATAATAGATAAATTTTATGCATAATTATTGGTACCTGATTTGTTGTTTTAACTGGTATTTTTCAAATCTGATTTGTGCCTTTAATTCATTAAGTGCCTAGATCAATTTTTTTATTGACTTTCTTGAAAAGTATTAATCTGTATAACTGGTATATGTTTTGCATATCTTCAAACTGCTCAGGTCTTTTCTTTTGGAAACTGTTCTATTGTTGCATATTCATATTGCATCTGTTCTGTTTTAAAATTGCATTAAAGAATGTGTCATTGCTATTTTTGAACCAATTTTTATTGCACTGTATTTGTAATTTGTTTTAGGATCTGTATTGGTTTATAGTTGATTTTCTTTTATGTTCTTTGATTCAGTGTGAGCCATTCAATTTGTCCTTGCATCATTGGTTTTGCTTCTTGTGTCTTAGTCTTTGGTGATTGTTATTTTTGTTCTTGACTGGTTTAATTTTAGCAACTGCAGTACTATAGTGTTAGCTTATCTAGTTTTGTCAAATATATCAATCCCTTTATTGCTCTATTACCTCATTTAACTACATCTGATTTACATTTCTTTTAGTAGGTTCTATTGGCCAATTCTTGGCAGTTTTGTGACTGATCTGGAGATCTCATTGGTGCTGGTCTATTGTCTCTAATTACAGGAACATCAAAATTAAAGATGCTGAGTTGATCATTAACATCTTGCTTTAGCATAGTTAATTTCTTGATGTGATTAATCTTTGATTGGACATTATATTATACCTTGGTTGTTTGTGTACTGTTTTTGCTTAAGAAATATTGTTGTGAATTAATTCTGTTGTGCTATAGATCATCATTGTGTTCAATATTGATTTTGTTCATTCTTCCAGAAAAATAAATCAGTTTATTCGTGTTCAAATCGATTTAATCATTGACTATAGAGATTTATGAAAGCTTTTCATTTTGCAAAAAACGTTTTCGTCGTTTTTTAAGTCAAAGTTTTATAAAGTTCAATTCACCCCCTCTTGAACTCAGCCTAAACATATTTTCACACATAACGTATAAAGGTAACTTTCTTTTATCTAAGTTCATTGAATAAAAAAATTATTTACGTGTACTTTATTTTTATTATTACTTTTATGCATTTCTTCAAATTATAAAAAGATTATGGTTAAAATAATATGAAATAAAATGAAACATAAATTCAGATAAGAACTTTAAATAAATTATTATATATTAGTAAGTATATCACATGTAAATAAAATAACAAAAAATAAATTAATAAGAAGGATTAGTGAATGATAGGAGATAAATTAAAAGACAAGTATAAATTTAATAAGGATGACTAATGGGTTTAGTGATGGATGAAGGCTCAGGCAAGGTTCAGTCACCAGAGCTATGCTCAAACACCTTGAAGCTAGTGAAGAGTCAGAGGTACCTGTGTAGATCAAAATGCTGACTATTCTGAGCTTTGAGGATCTTTTGATAAAATTGTAAAAATTAGAATAGGGAAATTTGATTTTTGTTAATAACCCTACTTGCCTTAGGGTTTGTAAAGACACCTAGGTTAGGGTTTTAGGGTGCCTAGAACACTTGACATGTGACGCATTTTTCATTAGAGGATGATGCATGGTGTTAGGGTATGGAGTGGCTTGCTCCACACGCTAGGTTACCCTAACCCAAGCGTGTGGTGTAAGTTAGGGTTTCTAATACTAGCTTCTCCTACATGCTACTTGGATAGCTTGCTAGGAAAGTTGGGATTTCTAACCCTAGCTTCTTCTACATGCTACCTAGATAGCTTGCTAGGGAAGATACTAGCTCATCTTTTCTTCTAAAAATAAGAGGCTTAGGAGCCTCTCTTATAAGCTTGATTACCTTAATGAAACATTGTTGAATTTTCCGCACATTGGTCAAGTTTCTCATTGAGTTTCTTCTCCAAGAAACTAGAAGCTCTCTCTTGAAGGTTGTCCTAACCTCCATCAAGGCTTTCATCACCTAAATCACCATTTCCACCATATAACTTCCCTTTCACATCATCTTCCACGGTGCTTCTTTCATTATCCATTGCTTCTGCATCAAGAGAAGCTCCTTCCATGACATTTGTTCGGTGCAACTAGGCTTGTTCATGCGCTACATCACTTGGAGCGTGCACAAGAAGCTAAAGCACTTAGGAGTCTCTCCATCATTTAGGGTTTAGACCTTGTGACCGAGACCATTCGTGGACAACCTGTGCAAGAAACCAGCCCTCAACCTGGATGAGTTGAGATACAGAGCAGCCAAGTTTATGCAGTTGGAAGAACTGCGAGAATTTTGCAATCAAGCACGGTCTAAAATCAATTTGGATAAGGGAAGAGATAAAGAAAGAAGTGGTTCACAGCATTATCCCAAATAGAAGGAATCGAGGACCCCCAAGTTCTCCCATTACACACCTCTGAACATTGATAGAGGAAGGATCCTAGAAGAGGTACTAAGTGTCGATCAGATACTAACTCTCCAAAAAATCCCTACACCACAAAATGCCGACACCAGTAAACACTACCGCTACCACCAAAATTATGGGTATAATACCGAGGAGTGCATCGTGTTGAAAGATAAGATGAAGGAGTTGATACAGGCTGGACATTTAAGGAGGTTTGTACAAAATATAACCTAGCACTCCTCTAGACGAAGTCCTAGAAGGAGCCTAAGGAGAGAGGAGCACAACGGTCCTCAAGAAGCAATGGTTCAAGGTCACCTAGGCGACGAAGTGAAAGAGAAAGTCGTCGAGGAATTCTTATCCAAGGAGTTATCAATACTATAGCTAGAGGATTTGTAGCGGGAGGCTCTTCGGCCTCCTTAAGGAAAAGGCATTTGAGAAATGTGCAAACTGTGAACTTGACTTCTACCCGTCTGCAAAGAAGGATGCTAGGTATAACCTTCACAAATCGTGACTTTAAGGCCATAGACCCAAAGCAAGACAACCCCATGGTCCCATGGTCATAAAAGTAACCATCGAAGGCTTTGCCATGATAAAGATCCTAGTCGACCAAGGGAGCTCGGTTGACCTCAAAGAGTTGCAAATTTCAGAGACCGAGATCCAACCTTATAACGATCAGATTGGACACCTTCTCATTTAACAAAGCATTAGACTTTAATGCCTGCTTAAGGAAGACTTTGAGTCAGCCAACTTTCTCTTCAAGTATCCTCAATTTCTTTGGTTGACTCGCAAAAAACTTCATTTTTCAAAAGGCGAGGTATAGCTAAAGCTCTAGCTTGGAGCTCCAACCAGTCTGTCATTAGATCTCCCTTGGAGGTCATGATCAACACGTCATTTTCCATTATGGTAAGGGAGATATTAACACCCTCGTGGAAAGCTAAGTCATGGGAGACTAACTCCCCTCCCTTGTTGGTGCCAACTTCGAGCATTGAAGTCTTCGCCCTTTTTGGTGATCGTCAAGGAGAGGAATGCCTCCCCGACTTTTCTTTCATCTTGTGTTTTTTCTCAGTAGCGGGAGGAGGAAAGAGATCAACGGGGGGAGGTCGAGGAAAGGGCTCAACAACCACCCCAGAAGGCTCAGCAACAGCCTTAGCAACCGCTTCTCGCTTCCTCTGCACTTTCTCTTGACGGATCTTCTTCAACACATCAGTTGGGTTGGGACCTAGTTGAGCCATAATTCCTGAAAAATGCAGAAAGGTTTTATCAAAGTTAACACTGGTTGAGAACCATACAGGGATATAATCATACATACCGCTCAAATCTACCTAGCGCTGGTTGCAAAGATAAAGCTTAAAGATTTTTCGTGTAGGCGATTCCTTAGAAGCCTATCGAAAACGTAAAAAATTTTGTGATTGTCATCAGTCACTAAGGACCTCAGTTAGTAAAGATATCGAAGAGGGTCTCTTGTCCAATACAAAGGAAATTTTGGGATATCCCCATTGAAAAAATACTTTCGACCAGCCGACTCGATGGTTACTCAAAAGAAGCCAGTCTTAAACCTTTTGCAGGAAATAGTACAAGGGAAAAACAAGGCGGACCCAGACTGACTCACCAGAGATAACCAACGAATGGAACTAACCGGTCTGGAACTATAATAATGGAGGAAGGACTGTGGACAGGGTCGAAGACTAAACATCTCACACAAAATGTGAAACGCTTAGAGATAACCCCGAGAGTTGGGGTGCAACTGAGTAGATGCAACATTCAATACACGCAGCACACCCATGGTAAACTCGTCGAAGGGAAGGCGGACATGGGAGTCAGTAAAAAAACTGATACATATAGAAGAAATCTGACTCATTTCCTTCTCGGCCATGACAAACATTATCGATGATCGAGCACTTCTCAACAAACATCATCCCTTCCTCGGTGCCAAGAGTAACCATGGTGACACTAGCAGCAAAATACTCTAAAGACTTAAGCCATCTATACTTAAAGCACTGGTTGGTAAGTTGGGTACTAACCCAATCATACTCAGTCCTAAAGAGGATCACTTAACATTGTCCCGTCCGAGGAGTTCTAGATCACGTTAGCATCATCAGCTCGTACCACACTGGTATTAGAGGACGATGAGTCCCTCTGAGAACTGATCGACTCCTCAGGCACATTGTCGAATGGCTCAAAAGAAGGAGAAGAAGAAAACATGATTACCTCAATCTGGAATGTATTCTTTGCACCTTGCCACTATTTTTTCTCAAGACAAGTTCTCGAACCTCAAACACAAAAAGCTCAAATTGAAGGTAAACCTTGGGCCAACAACCCCAGTTATACACTTTCAAATGAGGATTCATGACCTTTCGACTCCTCACTATCATATTTCACAAATCCCAATAGGGCATACGTCAGTCACAACCCTTCAGTAGCCCAAGGCCCAATAACTCTCCAACCTCAACTGTTAGATTAAGGGCTTTGTACTATTCAATCTGGAAACGAAAACCCATTAAATTCATGACATAAAGGAACATTGAACATATCGGGCAAGGACCTTTAAAAAGCTTCTCATAGCTTGATGACTACTCAAGCTTGGGGGGCAAGTGTACTACTCAGTCAAGGCAGTACTCGACCTTGGCAGGTTGTCGATCATCTAGGCCGATAAGTTAACAGTCACTCCTATTATTATATACCTCGGGTTATGTGTCATCCTTCTAACAACAGAACAACTTTTTGTGTGCTTTACGATTCCCCTCTGACAAAAAGTGGGTTGCGTGTACTTTACATCTTATTGACAAAACACGAAAGGTAATTATTATGTGTTAGAACAAACATCACCGTAAATATCAATGTGGCACAAGAGAATAAGGTACGTCTTTTCTGATAATAAATCATAAACTCTGATATTTGAGAACTGAATTTAGCATCGGAGTGTCTTTTGTAGGTACCTCCACTATTTCCATCAGTTGCCAAAAATTGAGAACCGAATAGGAGTTGCAAAAGTTGATATCAGGGAAGAATTGTTACAACCTTCTAGGTCCTGTAAGAACAATATGTTAAATAAAATATTAATAAAATATACATAAGTTTATTAAGATTAATATAAAAAGTGTTTAACCTCACTTATCTTTTAGTTTGTTATTTATATTGATTAAAGTGATAAAATAGAATTAGAATCATAAATATTTTTAAAAGACTAAAATTCTATAAATCTCTCTTGAGTTTATTTTCTCTCAACATCTTTTCCACTGACCTCCTATTTTACCCATCTATTTATAAGTCAAACTTTTATTTTATTTCCATTATTTTTCAAAGTTATGATTACATTTATTAAAAAAGAGATAATTCTTATCTCATTTTATCTTATCTTCTTACATTTAAAATGAGATTAGAATACTTTTTTAAATAATCATTTTTAAAAAATTAATATATATATAATAATTAATTTTTTTATTACTTTTATATAATTATATTTTTAATTTTTAAAAATTTTGCTAATTCTACCTGCAAATAAACTTATTGTTATAGTGTTATAATATGAAGCTATAGTGTGACTTTGGCTAAGTTTGTATAAGAAAAATAAAATAATTTTTATATTAAAAGAAATTAATTTTTTTTTCACTATAAAAAGATAGCTGATGCTCATATAAATCTTGTTTGTTTGCATTCGTTGTTCATTAATAAAACGACGAACCTGAAACCCGATTCACACCTCTGACCGTTGCAGACCACCATCGTTCGCCCTGCAAATCAGCTTCCCAACAACACTAAACACAATCCTAACCAAATTCCTCACCAAAATCCAATCCAAATTAACCCTAAATCAAATCAAAATGAAATTTCACAACTTGTAAAAATAAAAGGAGCAAATGAGACAGGAACCCATCTACAAAGACAACGATGTTGCTCTACCTCCAACGACCGACCACCACCTCCTTCGACGAACCCAGGCACTGCCAAAAATTAGAACCCCTTATTTATATATATATATATATATATATATATATATATATATATATATATATATATATATAAAAAGACACATTTTTTTTTTTTTCTGTGAGGGTCATAAACTATATATAAGGCAG
>Ga0099824_1002463_pt1 | contig 27058 bp, 17 predicted proteins | sample SiratrowhiteBW_FD_76837 | JGI IMG/M metagenome (GOLD analysis project Ga0099824, IMG submission 76837) | Root nodule microbial communities of legume samples collected from California, USA - Siratro white BW | ecosystem: Host-associated > Plants > Roots > Nodule | place: USA: California...
TATATAACTATTCTTACACATGTTTCGTGAAACTTTAAAAAATTAAACAAAAATTTGCATAAAATCGCTTTCTTACAATTTAAAAAAAAAAAAATTAAAAAAAAATTTTTATAAAAATATTAATAAAATTTATTATTAATTTTTTTTTTTTTTTTTTAAATTTAAAGTAATGAATTTCATTGATATTTTTATATGATTTTTTCTGTGATTTTTTTTTTTTTAAATTGTAAGAAAGCGATTTCATGCAAATTTTTGTTTAATTTTTTAAAGTTTCACGAAACATGTGTAAGAATAGTTATATAAATATAAAAAAAAAATAGTAATGGATATATAAATAAACAATTAGAGCGGTTATAAAAATTAAAGCATGAAAAGAAATAAATAATATAAATATAATATAAATTAAGAGTTTGCGGAAAGTGTAATAAAAGAAAAATATATGGAAAGAAGAGGAAGATAAAAGTGAGTTAGAAACTTCTAGTAAACATAATCCAAATTAATTATAACACATAATGTTGTTCCATAATGTAAAGGGAAAAATATAAGGCTTAATAATAATCTATTTTGATCTATTATATGTGTATTATTCAAATTACTTATTTAAGATATTCTTATTTAAAGTAAGTTTAGTAAATAATAAGGAATATGTATCGGTAATATATATATATTTATCGTGGAAAACCCAGAGAGAGAAAGAGGTGTAGGGTGATTCTGAAAATTGAAGTGATAGAGAGAACATTGAGATGAAAAGAAAAAGTATAAAATAAGTATAGTAAAAGAGACAAAGGATAAATATACGAGAAGGCAAGCGTGATGACGTGAATATAAATAAAATGAGAAAATAAAAGAGGTATAAGGTAGTTGTAAAATTGAAGTGTAGAGTCTAGTGGGGAAAAATATAATTAGCATGAAAAATCAAGAGGAATATATATGTGGAGAACGTAAAGAAAAAGACCAATTATGAAGGTTGATATCAATATTTAGTAATATGTATATAAATTGGAATAAAAGTTTATCTCGTAAAGGAATTTAATTTTGCAACTGGCTATTATAAGGAACCTAGACCAGGGGAAGTGAACTAGACCAGGGGACCTTCCATTAAAGGAAGTGGGCACACTTTTACATCTTTCTTGTTCCAATGAAAGGGAAAGTTTTTAGGTAGTGAAAACGGACCTAAACCATACCCAGTTGGCTTTTCTTAACTAGGGCAGATGTCCTTGTAAATTAAAACCCTCCCCTTAAGGATAAGCTTAGATGGTGCATCATTAACCTAATCCGTACCATTCTCACTATCCATTTTTTCTGTCTTAACCTACAGAACAAACCAACCCTTACAAAAAGAAGTATTGAATTCTAATCTCTCAAATTCATATTACATTCTTAAACATAACATTACTCGTAGGAATCAGACACACATGCCTTTTCAACATAGTCAAACAAGGGTTTTAGGAGGCAATTCGAAGAAAAGATGAGGGGTGGGGAGGTGTTCAAATTTCAAGAAAATAAGTAATAGCATACATGAAAACCGTTTTGGAGATAATGGAATGAAAAGAAGTGCAAGAAAAGATAAGAGAGATTTGAAGCATATACTCTCCACCGGAGGGCATGCATTAAGAAATCTGATTTTCTTATCTTGTGGCCTCTGCTATACATCAAAGGAAACTCAGAAACTCAGCATCTTGCGTACTTCCATAATGATCGTTTTATAATGGCCACATTGATTCTCAGCCATTGAACATGGCCTCCTTTCAGACACATCCTATTTAATATAGGAGCTGCCACTTTTTTACTAATCAAATACGAAATGCTTCAACAACCTCAGGTAGCTTTTTTTCTTTCTTTTTTTCTCAACTGATTAATACTTTTTTTTGTCAATAAATTACACAAAATATTTTATCTTACTTTCCCTCACGCACCCTCTTGTGCACTTTCTCCCGTCACACATTTCACTGACCGAGTCGCATGATCAATTGGCTTTTTTTTATGTAAATTGTAATGGCCGTCTGCACATTAAATTGTTGTCTGCTTAGAAAACACTTTCTTTTTTAGCTTGGACTTTATCTACGAACTATTCATTCATTTATTCCTATTTGTTATAAATTAAAAAATATAAAAAAATACTCCCAAAATCTACTCTCTTACTTTTGGACACTCTGTAAATTTTAATTGTCTTAATTAAACTTATTGTGTTCACAGACATGTTTAATGAATTCTATAATAAGTATAAATTATTTTTTTACGTTCAATTAAAACTAATTTAAAAAGTAATATTGATAAGCTATTAATATTTTTTAATTTTAATAAGATTTCTAACTTGTAATTATTTTTAAAAGCCGAAACAAATGCCCCACTGTTTTTAAAAGTGGTTTTTTTAAAAGATAATAATTTTATAGAAAAAGTTGCAACAAACAGGTTTTTGAGAAAAACGACTCAATATTAGAGGACTACGTACTCTTATTAAAATCATAGCATTTACTTTGCCTGTATAGTTATTTTTTTTAAAAATTATTTAGATGAAAAAAACATCTTTGAAGGACGCTGTGATTCGAATTTAACAGAAATTATTGTGTGAATTTTACTTATTATTCTACTAGTCTTATGAAAAGAATTAGTTTTCATAAAAAAATAATTGATTATATAAAATGTGATTGATATTTCATTATAATATTTGTTTGGCAGGTATCTGAAATTTAGTCATTTTAGAAGTTTGACTTCCAAGTTTTTACAATTATGACAAAACTAGTGCAATACTATTCAGATATTTTACTCTGTCACAAATTATTCATTTCCCAACGCAGGTGGTCCAAAATTGCAAAGCAACTACCCGGAAGGACTGATAATGAGATCAAGAACTTCTGGAGGACCAGGATCCAGAAGCACATGAAGCAAACTGAGAGCTTTCAGCAACAGAGTAATTGTGAGACAAATGATCACCAAGCTTGCAGCAGTCAAGTGTCCACCATTGCTGAGCCCATGGAGACCTATTCTCCATCCTGTTATCAAGGAATGTTAGAACCATTTTCAGCTCAGTTCCACACAAATCCTGATAATTCCAATTGTTGTACAAATGACAACAGCAACTATTGGAGCATGGAGGATATCTTATCAATGCAGTTAGCCAATTACTAAACGGGGACATAACCTATATATAAACACATAATATGTATAAAACCTAAGTGTTGAAGTTTCATAAAGCTGGAATCTCTGGCTTAAAACATATCAGGTTTGTTATATAAAGTAGTTGGATGTTTGTACTTTGTTTTTTTTTTGCGTACCATAAATATTTGAGAACTAAATTAGTTGCTGCTCTTAAAGTAAACTATATCTGAAAACAATTTTATAATGATACGTGTGGACTATAAAAGATATGGTTGAGAACCACAAAATTTTATATTTTTCCCCTCCTCTTGTTAGTAGTCCTATTTTTCAAGATTTTATCATTTTGTCTTTGTCTCACGTTCAACCTAATGATTATAGATAAAATTAACTTTTTGTATAGGGGGATTTCACAGGATAAAATTCTATTTGCTTTAAAGTACAGACCTAACATTTTAGCAGATGGCTAAACATAATATATAGAGATACACACTGTTGCTTAAAACTTTCAAATTTGATAAACTATTTCTTCTGCTTTCCATTGGAATTCAAAATATTAACGTAATGTACTTTGGCACTGAAATTTTGTAACAAGTGTAAGATATGTTTGGTATAGCAGATGATAGTGCCAAAACTGACCTTCATATGAACGGAAATACAACCACGCATGTGAGGTCAGGAACTTGCTTTTAGTCCCCATGCACACATGTACATATATATATAACCTAACTAAAGCCACAAGAAATTGACACGTAGCCTGAGAATGAGCCACTTTAGTAATTTTCGTTACAATTCACCCCGCCTTTTTCCTTATGGTGCATAGCCATGCAACATTAAAGACCGACGGGAACCTAACTCCTGTCCATGGATGCAGTGATGTCTTCACATGGGACTCCTAAATTTACCCCATCACCGTATCAGTTTTCACTACGGAAAATACAATACAATGAAAACTAACACCATCATTTTATATGGAATAAATACTGTTGCTAACTTTAGTTATCATCTATCACAGACATTTTATATAACAGTGAAGTTTTGATCTTGGCATTGTTTGAAGTCGGGTTAATGCGTAAGCTTTTGGGTAATTGTAACTGAAAGACATTGGCATGTTGCGAGCACCAAGTTAGGCCGGTGATGATATCAGAGTAAGACCATTCGTGGTCTGCCAAACTTCAACTTTAGTTTAGCTTCCAACACACTTATTCGAAGAAAGAGGGTTGAGGGGGTAACCGAGAGACTCGTCCTGGGATTGTGCCGTGTCCTATTAAGGAAACAAGGACAATTTCTTGTAGGCTTTAACTTTGTACCTATGCCATGCCAAAAGGAACTTGCAGCATCTATGAACCACTCGTTCTATTCAGTCACATGTTTTATGTGCTGAATTCAATTTCAACTCCCAAAAGAAACCTGACATGTGATGTGATAAGGAATGTTCACGTGGTGGGTTTGCCACTGGAGCAGAATAGGATCAAATTGAACAGATGAGTGAGTGTTTGTTACTTAATATCCTTCAGTTCATCAATACTTCCAGCTGCATCAATGGGGCCAATATATATATTCCCTTTCGCGTTTTCTCCTCTGCAACGGTTATTTTTCTCTCTAACTAATCATTATTTCACGCCACCCTTTAAATACCTCTCTTTACATTATTCAAAAAGGGCATTTTAGCCTTCCCCCTCTCCTTTTGCATTGCTATCACATGTAACAGAGGTGTTAACAAGTATTGTCAAAATGACCAATTCTATTTCCATTTTCTGATAATGGTTAACACAAGTTATAATGATTTCTCGTGCATTATCTTAATCATTTACTACAGTTGCTCTTTTGTTTGAGTCTTTGAAAAAATTCGTATGTACTAAAACAATACGTCAATAACCTCAATTTCAATGATCGATTGTACTGACATGTGAACGCACACTTAAACGGATATGTTTTTTTTATTGGATGGATGTATCTCCATTAGAATGAGAGTTTGGGAATTCTGTAAATTAAAGCAACATATCAACCCTTCATAATTAGTTACATAATATTTTTTTATACCATTTTTAATAACTACTGTATATAGTTTCTTGACAAATAAAGTTCTGGGAAGATATGATTGAGTGATATTCTGGACTAGTGAGAAGGGATTGCTGCTAAGCTGAAACAGGATAAATATGAGGTTTAAAGGTTAGTTGATAACGGGAGGATGATGGTAAGATCAACATAAAAGCAAGGATGCATGCACCACATGTTGGTTGAAATCATGTTAGTTATTGAGCATGCTAATATGAAAGGATGGAATAGTTTGTTGTTAAAATGTGATTGTCACTTTGGTGAAGCCTTTTAATGACTCGTCTTTGGTTTCTTGGAGGATTACATGGAGATGAAACTTTGTATTAAAATTTAAAGAATATGGAAACTTTGTATTAAAATTTAAAGAATGAACACATGTTGCTCATAGTTTAGCTAATATTGATCTTATTGTAGTCGCCAAACCTGCTGAAATATGATTTTCTTACGGTTGAAAATATATTTGAAAGTAGCCCAATTTACTAGAGACCATATTTAGAGAAGTTATTCATAATTAAGTAGTTTCATTGATAAAGAATCAATATTAATCACTATTTTACATTATCATTATGATATGATTAAATATAAAGAAATAGACTTTAAATTTAATTTAATTTTACAATCCTGATATATGAAGAGAGATTTATATTTATTTATAAATTATTAAAAGATTTTATTTTTAATAAATGTGATTGAAATAAATTTTATTTTATTTTTTTAATTAACAATAAAAAATATATTAAATAGGAATAATAAGGTTATTCCCATCTTATATACAAAATAAAAAGTTTATTATCTCCAACCTATATACAAAATAAAAAGGCAGCCTATGCCTACACAAGCACCAAGTGCCACATCAAAACCACCTCTATAGTCACTACAAATTTTATTCTATTTTAATTTTGATATTTTACGCTTATGTTATTTGTAAATATCACCTGATATAAGTAAAGAAATTCGTAGGAACATCTTTAGCTGAACTCATTTCGGCCAACTCACGTGATAACAGAATCCATGGTTGAGATCATTGTTGCAGAAGCAGTATTGCAGAGGACAAGCGTAAAATAGAACTTGATAAAAGGACCGAAAGTTAAATTGTTTTAGATAAAACAAAATACAGCTAGTTTGTTAGGAGTCCTTTTGATAAAGTAAAAAGTCATCGTAACGTCAGAGACTATATGTAAAAAGGGCTCATGATATTCATATAAAATATATACATACTTTGTTCCTACGTCAAATATATAATATAGTAATCACATAAGAACAACTTCAAATAATTATAGTAAAACATTGTTTCATTTTATTTTCTAGAATTAGTATATGACTATTAAGATGGCCTTGTAGTGGAGATTCGATAACACGACAATTGATTCCCCTAGACTTCGACATGCACATGCGCCATCCATCTATAGGTCAACGATCCCAAAACAAAAATAGGAATTAGAAGACCAAGATAAACGCATTCGTGAGAAAGTCAAGGCTATAGAAACAAAGGTCCGAGAGATCAACTCCATGAAGAGAGCGAAACTTAAGATTCGTGTAACATATGATTCTCACTTTCTAGAGATCCAAACCGAAGGCACAAGAGGAAAAAATCATTACGTAAAGAATATTAGTTAGAAGGAAGACCATATTATTACAAAATATACATTTCTACCACATATTATTTACATTGGTCGTAAAGTAATTACCGTTACGAAAAATACAGTAGTCTTTTCGTTAATAAATAGAACATTTTATATCAATTATAAATTTAATCAATGTAAAAAATATTTTCTACCTTGATTCAAATTTAAATTGATATAATAAGAACTGTTAGTGTAATTAATGTAAAAAGAAGAATACAATCTCCACATTATCCTTCGTCCACAATTTTGTGCTTACGTCCTCCAACACACCAGATAACCAAAAGACAATGGCATCGTAAACCAAATCCTTAACATTCTCCCCGAACCAAACCAAATACCCAACCCACAAGGCCCCAACTCCACACAATCAAAGGAAACCCAAAATGCCACCCCCCTTCAATAGTCAAACTCTCTATAAAAACTTATGTTTTTAACGGGTTCTTTGTATGAGGTTAAAAAACCTCTCCAAGAATATGTTGGTTCTAGAAAGTGGAATTTGAATAAAGTTTTTAAACAGTACTTCGAAAAATATTTTCGAAAGAAATGTTACACAGAGGTCATTATTTTATAAAATACATTTCCAAATCTTTCAACAGCCTTTTAAAGTGATAATCAAAAGTTAATGTAATGTGTGATACAAGAAAAATATGATGGAAATCAACCAATCACTTCTAATTAAGATATTGAAGAAGATGGAACTTCAAGAAAAAAGAATCTTCACTTTGAATAGTAGAATACTAACATTTTGAATAGTAGAATACTAAAATTTCTTGTTTTCTTTTTAGTTTAATCAAATTGTATAATATATATACTTTTTATACCTTTTGTAGAATTTCGTAGAGATTGGAGTGGGTTATAATTGGGCTTGAATGTTGGACGACCAAATCTGTGGTAGAGACCCTAGACAAAATCGGTTAAAAGAAGGGAGAAGAGGCTTTGAGCATGGAAGTTCCACCTCACATAGGAAAGGCCAATTTAGGCCAAATTGCGGGGCTGAATTTAGCCTTGTGCAACCTTGCATATGTGTTGATTTTTGCTTTGAAAGTCCACATTCTTTGATTCATGAAGTGACGGGCTACACATCTATAAATAAAACACATTGATACACTTACAACTCACCTTTGATTCAACGAGAATATAATCGATTATATACTTTCCTTTTGTACTCTTGGGTCATTACATTAAATTAGGGTTGACTTAAGGTGTAAGAAGGTAAAACAATGATTTTAGGCTTTAAAAAAATTTAACACTAATACACTATTATAAATTAAAAAATATTTAATTTTAAAATTACACTTAAAAAATATTTTTTAATTAAAAATTTAAAATATCTTAATTAACCGTTAAGTTTATATTTGTATTATAAATATTGTTTAGTGAATAACAATTTGGAAATTTCTCCAAATAAATTAATAATATTTTTATCTTTAAAAAAAAATAATAGTCAATGAATCCTAAAGGTTAAAGCTTTCTAATTTTCTATTTCTTTCCATTATTTCTTTCTCTGAATCTTTCACTTATCTCCTTCCTTTCTCTGACTTTTCGTTAGTTGTTCTATATTTCAAATTGAGTGTTTCATTGTCATTAGATCATTATCCAATTCCAAATTTGTTTTATCATACTACAATGTGCATTTATACGAGTGTTTCTATTTGGTCTTGGAATGATAGATAAAGAAATTGAGGTTTATGTTGGCCTTTTTCTCATTTTGAGTGCATCAATTAGGTAAAAATCAATATCATATTGATGAATTGATCTCAAAATCATTTTATTTTTTATTATTGTTTAATTAATCTCAAAATAATTTGTGTAGATTCAAGAAAGACTATTAAAAATTTAGAATTTATAAATAAAATTTAAACACTTAACAAAGTACAGAACCGAAAGGCAAAAGGAGACCTATGACTTCAAGACAATATGACATTCAAGTTCATTTTCTTAGCACACGTTATATTTTTTCTACTTAGTCTCGTTTTATACACTTATAAGTTATATTCAATGTTATATATATATATATATATATATATTATAGTTTTTAATTTTATAAAAAATATACAAATATATCAACTAAAATATATGAATCAGGGTATTCAAAACTTCAAAAAAAGAGAAGAGTTGTACTTTTTGTTGAATCACATAAATAAGCTATGGATAAATTTAAAAAAATAAAAATAAACAAAAAGAATGAATTAGAAAATACAGGTGAGGGCTCTTTGAATGAAGAAGGTCACAATAGGTGAAAACAACAATAAAGAAATAGTCAATGAAAATAATTCTAATTCTTAAATTCATAACAATAGGAAGGAAATTACAAGATTACTAATTCTACTATCAAAAATATATATGACCCAAGTCAATAGGAGAATATTGATACGAACTTGAGAAACTTATTAGTAGAAAAAAAGTCCTCCTAGAGTAATTGATATATATTTTTCAAAGGATAAATACTCTAGATACTTTTCTGCATCAAATTACGTTAAAAAATTGTTAATGGAGAGAAAGATCAAAGAAGATGACTTATTTATTATAGAATAAAGTTTGTTGTTGTTGTAAAATGTTTAATGTTGTTTGTTGTACAAGTAAACTAGCTAATGAAAGTAGTAGAGATTGGAGAAATCTTAGTTCTAAGTTAAATAGTTATGAAATAACTGATGAGCGCATTACACTATAAAAATTCTTGATTTACATACGGATTATTACATGCGGATTTTTATATGTAGATAAATTTAGCATTACATACGAATTTTACAAATAGATTTATTACATACAGATTTTACATACGAATTTATTACATACAAATTTATTACCAACGGATTCAAATTCGTATGTAATTACATACATATCTAAATTTGTATGTAATTAGCTACAAATTCTACATATGGATATATTACATACGGATCCAAATCTGTATGTAATTACGTACATATATTTCCGTAGATAATATTAATAGTTAAATTTATTAAAATTATTATTATTATTATTACTTCTAAAATTATAAATTATTATTATTATTATTATTATTATTATTATTATTAATTACATTAACATTATTATTATTAATAATAAAAATTAATAATATTTTTAAAATTTGGAAAAATATATTATTATTATATAAATTTATATAATTAATAATAATGAGTATATGATCGCAAAGTGCATGTTGGTGTAGTGGTTATGACTTGTGTATGTATACTGAAGGACTTGGGCTCGAATCCGTATGCAATTACATATAGAAAAATCTGTATGTAAAATTCATACACTGGAGAAAGATATTGTTAAGAGTTATTGTTGTTATTAAAGCCCTTAGTAAAAGTAACTTAGCATTATGTGGAAAAAATGAAAAGATATAAATGAGTTGATGAATTTGTTAACCGAAATAAAAAAAAAAGTTATGAAAAAAAATTATGGATGCGAAATATTCAATCATACTTGACTATATTCCAGATATAAGTCATCAAGAACAAATGTATTTTGTATTAGGGTGTGTTGATATTTCATTAACTCCAATACAAATTAACAAGTATTTTTTAGAATTTTTAAAAGTAAATGATACAAGTGGAAAATGTCTTTTTGATGTTATTATAAAAGAACTAAAAGTTATTCAACTTGATATTAATGACTTTAGAGGACAAGGATACAACAATGGGTCTAATATGAAAGGAAAACATCAAGGTGTGCAAAAAAGATTTCTTGATATCAATCCTAGAGCATTTTATACTCCATGTGGTTGTCATAATCTAAATTAGTATTTTGTGATATGGCTAACTCTTGTCCTAAAGCTACATCTTTCTTTGGAGTATTACAATATATATATATATTTTATTTTCTTCTTCTACCAAAAAGGTGGAAAATTTTACAAGATCATGTACATAACTTAACTCTTGAATCATTGTCGCAACCACGTTGAGAAAGTCGTGTTAAAAGTGTGAAAGTTGTAAGATTTCAAGCTTTGCAAACAAGAGATGCTTTATTTAAATTAGTAGTTGAAACTAGTGATGATCATAAAATAAAAAGTGATTGTTTAACAACTTATGAAATTGAAAATTTGAATTTTTGTTAAGCATGACTATTGGTATGACATTATTTGTAGTTAACTTGGTTAGTAAACATTTATAATCTAAAGATATGTGTATTAGTATAGATATTGAACAATTTAAAATATTTGAAGATATTTTTGGTTTTTTATTCAGTATTGAAAAATTAAAGTGATTTTGTTGTGTACTTCTGAAAGAAAAATATCTAAAACTTGAAAAATATTTGAAACATGATAATTTGGTGGATCTTAATGGCTTAAATTTATTTTTAGAATTAAATTTCTTAAAGGAGGTTATAGGAAAGAAAAATGATAAACTAATTGACATTCTTAATAATATAAAATAATAATTTTTTTTCCAAATGCATATCTAGCATATAGAATAATGTTAATAATTCTAGTATTAGTTGTTTCACCTGGAAGGAGTTTTTGAAAACTCAAATTAATAAAATCTTATTTAAGATTAACAATGTCCAAATAAAGATTAAACAAATTAGCTTTATTGTCTATTGAAAAGGATATATTAAATGAAATTAATTATGATAATTTAATAGATAATTTTGCATCACAAAAAGATTAAAAAATAAATTTCAAATAAAAATATCATAATTTTAATAAATTAATTTATTAATTTCAAACAAGCTTATTTTTTAATTTGCTTTAGGCCCCCTAAAGCCTTGTGTTGCCACTGGATGAGAGTAATCTTTTTATAGTTGTCCTTCAAAAATCCTTCCTTGGGAAAGAAATATGAGTTTCTGAAGAAATTTGGAAAAGTTTTAAGAATTATCTTGGTCTTCAACTACTTGAGAGAAGGTGTTTTCCATTATTTAATACCAAAGCTAGGTTTGGGCGTCTTTAAGAGATAAGTTTTCCTTATTTCTTACTTGTCTTAATTTTAAGTCTTGTTCATATTTCATTTGAGTTTAGTTTAGTTTACTTTCCTTATATGTTTTATGCCTAATTTTATTCTTAATGGATTCAAGCACTTGTTCTAATTGTCTTGAATCAATTGCATGTGATAGGAAACTCTATAACATGTTCTTCTTATTTCTTTTGTCATATTTTGAATTTGATCTTAACATGATTACTTAGCTTTGAATTTCTTTAATCTTTTAAGTTATCCAAAGTCTTGTTTTGTCCATTTATATATTCATGTTGAATATTAATATTACACGGTCCGATGAGGATCAAATGATGTGACAAAGTTTTGATGATAACAAAACTCAAGTATATATTTATATTTGATGATTTATATACATTGTGTAGTTAATTTTATTATTAAAGTAGTAGACACATGATCCATGAAGAGATAAGTTTTCTTACTATTTACTTTAGTTTTATGTTATTGATTTGATTTAAATTGATTTTATAGCCTGGTGTGTTTTAACGTTCAAATTTGTTCATAATGGAACTTATTCAAATTATTATGGAGTATTTAAATGTGATTAATTGATTTTATATCATATTGTGCTTTAATGTTCAAATTTGTTCATCAATGGAAATTATTCAAATTATTATGGAGTATTTAAATGAGATTAATTGATTTTATATCATATTGTGCTGTAATGTTCAAATTTGTTCATAATGGAAGTTATTCAAATTATTGATGAGTATCTCAAATATAATTTCTCTATGTTATTTTAAATTATTTCTGATACATAATTAATCAAGTTTAATGCAATATAAAAATTAGAGAAATATTTCCAGTTTGAGCTCCATACATCAGAAAGTCAAGATTGCTCTATTCAAGCATCCCAATGACTAGTTTATCAAAAGCTACATATAGAGGAGCAAATTCAAGTTGTAGAACAAGAAGCGAAAAGAGAAAAAAATCATACAATACGTTGAAGAATTAGAGTATCTACTATTGAGTGTCTATTGCCAATCTGCTATTGAGAGCATATAGAGTTTTGGGTTGTGTGAAATCATTGTGTAATTCTTCACCATTGTGAAGTAGACCCTTGTGAGTTTTCATTATTCTCTCTTTTGAGAGTGTTTCTTTCAATCTTAAGTGGTCTTGATCTTATGGGGAGATTGAGACTGGTATAACCTGGAGAGGTTTGTGTATTGGTTATAACCTAGAGAGGTTTGTCTACTAGTTATACCCTAGAGAGGTTTATGTACTCATTGTAACCATTTCTAATATAGTGGAACCTCTTGAACGGTTTGTTCAAGGGAGAACTAGACGTAGCCCAAGAGATTAGGGTGAACCAATATAAAATTGCTTTATTCGTGCTTATACTATTCTTGCATTGGACAATTGCTTAGTGATTTATATTTATACTGGATTGAGTTCAGGCTCCATTCAATCCCCCTTCTAGAGCCAACTGTTTCTACAAACTGTTAGGTATTCAAGTGTGAGTCTAAGTTCCACATTGGGTAGGAATGAGAAATTTGAGCAACATATAAGAAAGAAGACCAGCAAACCTAATGCCTTAAGGTTTTGGGTTGAAGGTGGTGTCATTCCCTTATGTGGTTTAGCTCTTGTCTCGTTCTTATTTAGTCTCCCCAGTGATTTCCCCTCGAATTTTCCTAAAAAGTGGTATCAGAGCCAATGGTTTTCGGCTTGGGCGAGTACATTTTGACCCTGTATCGAAAGTCTTCCTGACAGAGGTTTCAGGCAAGCGTGTCCCGTATAAGTGTGTCAACGTCGGTACAAGTAAGGGGTCGTTTGCTTCTGCTCGAGGGGGCTTTCACTCGAGGGGGAGTGTATCAATGTGTAAGAGGGACTCTCACTTGAGGGGGAGATTGTTAGGTATTCAAGTGTGAGTGTAAGTTCCACATTGGGTAGGAATGAGAAAGTTAAGCAACATATAAGAATGAAGACGCACAAACATAATGCCTTAAGGTTTTGGGTTAAAGGTGGTGTCATTCCCTTATGTGGTTTGGCATTCTTGTTTGGTCTCCTTAGTGATTCCCTCTCGAATTTTCCCAACAGTTCATAATTCCATTACAAGTGGTCCTCAAATTTTTTTCACAATTTTTTTAAAGAGCATGAAAACCAAATTGATTTTTGGCTTGTACTTTGTAGTTTGAGTTCTTCTTTTGCTATCAGACTATTAGCAAAGTTCTAGAAAGAGTTCTCATATAAATTGTTAGGCTGGAGATTTTAAGTCCAATTTCTTTGAATTTGAGTCGAATCCTTTGCTTAGAACACATTACACCTTTTTTTTGTTAATTTAGAAGTTGAATTTGAGAAATACTTGTGAGTTATTCTTTTTTGTTAGTAGAAAAGAATAAAATAAATTAAAGGAACACATATACAAGAAAGTTTAGAACAAAGGAATATATTTACAACATCACCCAAGTTTACACCCTTCATCATACAAACCCTATATTACAGTTGAGTACATTTTAACCCACGTTTATGGCCCAACAAATACAATTTGTTGCATAATCTGGGCCCAAATGTGTCCTGTGGAGTTGCCCATTTTCTGTAACTTTAGCAGGTTCGATAAGAAGCGTGCACCTTACTACACATAGCATTTTAGTTACAAATGCAATGTGGTTTCAATGGCAGGTTCTGCATCCTTTTTTAACAACCCCAAAATAGCAAACATGTTGATGCTTTGTTGTAGGCAGAGTTCCCCATTGTAATATTCATGTTGTACATTTCCATCAGACTCATTCACTAGTGGAAAAACCACCTTTTACACCGGTTCTAGACGACATACAACACCGGTTCTGGAACCGCTGTAGATTCCGACACTATAGAAAGTCTGGACATACTATAGCGGTTGTTTAACTACTATAGTATATAGGAGATACCACCTCGGTTCTTGAAAAATTGTTGTAATACACCTGCCTAATTTTCCAGCAAATGGAATTTTTCTTAATAGAAAGAGATATTACAGCGGTTGCTTGGGACAACCGCTGTAATATCAGGATACTATGGTGGTTGGATGATGCAACTACTGTAGTATCTCGATATTACTCCTAGCTCCACTATAGTTGTCTTCCTCTTTTTTGCATTTGCATACATTCTAGATAATTTATTTGTGACAGGAGTGTTAATTGTCCACTTGTCCTCCCGAAAATAAATTGTCACATTTTCCCAACTTCCACAGGACATTTTCATTAAACCACTATCCTTCTACTTCCTTTCCAAAAGCTTTCCTTAAGTCTCTCCACCACCTTGATTCATAGTTATAAGTCTCCCCTCTTCGTTCAACTTTCTCCATGTCCCATATTTTAACTCCAATACTTCCCTCCATAGTCCTTGTTGACATGTTCCCAATCTCCATTTTCACTTAGCAAAGAGTGCCTTAAGAGACAGTGTATTATCCTTGGTTCGTAATCCCCCATGTTCCTTAGGTTTACACAAATTTTCCCATTTTACCAATGTCATTTTCTTACCTGCAGCATTCCATCCCCAAATAAAATTCCTTTGTATCATCATGACCTCTTGGAACATTCTTGGACTAGGAAGAGTGCGAAGAGCCAAAAAGATTAACAAGAGTTAACCATGATTAGCTAAATTAATCCCTTGAAATTAGGTAGTGACAATGTTAGTTCCTAAAAATCATGAAAATACAATGTTTACAAGTGATGACATGGAAAGTACGCACATGTGCCACCAACTTGAGGAGTTCCAATGGTCATGGAGCTCTCTCTCAATTTGTAATCCTTAAGTGCTTTAGTTCTCTCAATTTCTTCCTATTTAAGGGCTACACTTGCTTTATTTATTTGTTCCTAAAGCTTTGATTCTTCTTCTTGTGATTTTTCCTTCAAAATTCTTCTTTATTTGCTCTTCTTTCTTCCTTTTTAGTTACTCTTCTCGTTTCAATTCCTTGAAGCACTTCTTTTGTTCGTGCCTTCGATACTTCTTCATCCTTGTATGTATCATTCTCTCCATCTTGGAGAGAAATTGTCTACAAATTTTGAAGTCCTGCATCACAAAGAGAAAGATCAACAACATTGAACCTATGACTACCAGCAAAATCCCCAAGGAGATCTCATTTGTAAGCATTGTCATTCATTCTCCTGAAGACTTGAAAAGGGTCATATCTCCTCTAGCTTGGAGTTTGGTTTTTCTCTGATTTGGAAGTCTATTCTTTCTCAAATGAACCCAAACTCAATCTCTAGCTTAGAAGATACCTCTTTTCTGTCAACATTGGTGCTACTTTTGTATTTGATGAAGTCAACTCAAACCAAGAATGAAGATCACTTGGAGTTGGTCTAGTCTTAGTGTGTGTGTGTGTGTGACTGTGATCTAAACCATGAACATACATACTATATCATTAGAATGAGCTTAAAGATATTTTAGTAAAACAAAATACAAAAATGGTAGTAAGTGGAACTTAATGAAATTGAAAATCGTTTCATCAAAGTACTTAAAACTGATTGTTTTTAAAATACACTTTGCTGAAAAATCTTGTTAACAGAAAATCAATAGATTCAAGTGTATTTTCAATCGATTGTTTCATATTACTAAAATTGCTTTACAAACTATTTTTGATTGTATAAAATTGACTTTGTTTTCACATTGAGAGAACACGAAAAAAAGAGAAATTTTGAGTGAATTCTTTGCGAATTACAGTGAATACATTGAGATACAATTGGTTTTAAAGAGATTTGGTTCAAGAAGAAATAAGAAAGTGAATCTTTAAGCTCATCCTTGGTAGAAAATTATGTGTTTTGGTTCTGCATTACAGGGAAGTTGTTGTAGTCCTTTTCCATCATTGGTTTCTTTGTACAATTATAGTATTGGTTTTTTTTTATTGTACATTGTTTTAGAGTGTTGTTTTCTGCAAGTGTATAGGTTTTATGGTTGTAGAAGTGCATAATGGTTCTGCACAGTGAGTGTGTTCCTTTGCAGGGAGCAAGAGAGTGTTCTTGTAGGGTGCAAGTGTGTGTATTGATTGAACAATTTGGTTCTTTAGCAAAATTTCTTTGCTCGTTGGCAAAAAGACTAGATGTAACTCTTGAGGAAGAGTGAACCAGTATAATTCTTGATCTTTTTGATCCCTCTTATCCCTTTCTTGATTCACAATTTAATTTTGCATAATTGTCTTTCTTGCTGCACACTTTTTCAACTGATTGTTTATACAATACAACTGGTTAATTTTCTTTACTACAACTCTATCATTTTTGTTCATTACTGCTTGTGACTCAAGTGCTTTCTGCAAATTGATTTATAAATTTATTTTTCACGTGGTTTGTTTTGTGAACATATTAATTGGATTTTTCTACAAAGATTTATTCTTGATTAATCAATTGGTTGTTTCTCAAATTTAATCAACTGTGATTACTATGTTTGTAATCAACTAAAAAACTGTGATTGATTGTTTAGGTGAATTAATTTATTGCAATTTGTCTCTTATAATCTGTGATAATTTCAATTGATTGTAAATTTTCTTCAATTGATTACAATTTGGTGTTTGATTTTTCAACCAAGAAAATTGATTGGTTATATTCTTGATTCAATTGATTAAATTCAAGATTTTACATTCAGTGTTTTTCATCTTTAATTGATTGCAATGTTTGGTATTGATTCTGACAAGTTATTGTGAATTGTTTGAATGTAGGATTTAATTGATTGATTATCTGTTGAACTATATTGCGAGTTCTTTTTGTTCATTGTTTTAGTACTTCAATTGATTGATTCTGTTCAATGCAACCAAATTTCCCATTGTAAATTGTTTTAATAAAAGATATTCATTCTTTCTATTAATTCTGTTTACTGTTTTGCAAAAAAAATTCAAAATTTAATTCATGCTCCTCTTGAACTCAGTCTAAAACTCTTTTCATTTTCTACCTTCCTCTCAACCTCATTTTTTACCTTGGCATGTAGGTATTTTTTTTTTTAAATTTTGCTCTTTGACTAGCATAACTACACATCATATCTTTTGGAGTAGGAAGGGAAGTAGTACAATGAACTACTCTATTATAAGTAAACTCAATGTCAGGAATATGTGTGTCGCAACCAGAGTCACGAAGGAACGATGATTCGAAACAAAGATTAATAGGTTTTCAAAATAAGGGAGTCGTCACCATAGTTTTCAAGGAAAACTACGGAAAACCAAAGAGAAACATGGATAAGGCCAGTCTACGAAAATCGGATTGCAAGTCCGAGAGTCGGTTACGCGTGGGAAAGGTATTAGCCCCCCATGGCGCCCGTCCTAAGATGGTACCTTTAACTGAATAAAATGAAATGGGTGTAACTTTTGAAATATTTATTTTTCATGAAAAACAAAACATTTTTTATTGGAAGTAGCCCGACAAGGTTTAACCTCGCTCCTAAGTATCTCCATCAGAGATGGAGAATCAGAGTTACGTAATTCTATGTTTTGAAAAATTGTTTGTTTGAGAATTTGATATTTTAATGTTTGAAAACTTTATATATTTTTTAATTTTAGAAAAATTTAGTGTTCTAAAAAATTAAACTTCATTTTAGACATCGCTTGACGCATATGGCCCTTTGATATTCCAAATAAAATTAAAATTTTTCGAATTAAATCCTGCATAATACGAACTGTTATTTAGGAATTTAATTGAAATTTATTTTCTAAAAATCAATCTTGCATGACACATGACGCGTACGGTCAATTGGAATTTTAATCAAAAAATCATTTTTTATTTTATTAAAAGAAAATTCAATTGTTTTGAAAAATTGATTTGTTTTTATTTTTATTATTTATTTTTATTTTTATTTATGAAATACCCAGAACAATTCACAAAATTCTTTTTTCCTTTTTAAAAAAAAATAATTTAAAAACATAAAGTGAATAAAGGCAACTAAATGTTATTTAAATGAAGTAAGAGAAAAAAATATTAAAAAAACATTGTTAGTGGAAATTGAATACTTACGTGGAGTGAAGCATTAAATGCACTTTCTTTCTTTTTGGTACTACGTGCATTGTAGTAAAGTGAGGATTAAAAACTAGTGCCCATGTTTACATTCATATAATCATTCAATGGAACCAAAGAGAGAGAAAGAGTGTAGAAACCATACTTCAACTAAAAATGAATAGTGGTGCGTATAAAAAGAAAACCAAAATTATTTGGCATAATATCACAGTGCAGCGAAAAGGAATGCAGAGAAGCCAATGGATTTTTGGCAAAGTATAACAAACAAAGTACAAGCATGAATTGTAACATGTAAAAGATTCTAAAAATTAACGTATGTAATATGCCAACTAGTCACAGTGCAACTTGCAACCAAAACATAATGTGAAACCCAATCTTTGTGAATGAAATTTATAGTCTAAATATGAAGGAAATTAATCAAATGCATGCTGGAACTAGAGATCCACATGAGACGAATATAAACCTAGCCTATAACAAAACAAAAGAGCCTTCTGATCAACATAAAATCTAACCAAATCACAGCTTCTCGGAACGCTCATGCTTATAAGATATTCGATGAAATGCAACAACATGTCTTTAATTTTCAAAACCAAATCTCTTCTCACTTGTTTATTACAAAGCTATTTTTTATTATTTATAAACACTAGATTATCTACAACTATCAGGCCTACACAGAATAACACCACATCGTCTTCTCCCTCGCGTCTTGGGCTAAAAACGAAATTGCTCACATTCATTTTTCATCATTTAAAGCACTAAAGATCCATATCACAGTTTGTTCATGTTCATATGTCACTCAGTATGTAAAGAAAATGAAAATCGACATGAAACGAGAGAGATAAATTCAAGACGTGACCTCGCCGGAGTGAGATCACAGTGAAACCCCGGCGAGTGCTATCCTTCGGCTGGATGATTCAAAAACAATCTCTATTTTACTCTTATGTTCATACAACACAGACTAGGCAAAGAAACACAAAGAATCATTCATAAACCAGAAAACACAATAGATTACAAGTGCATTTTTCATGAAGGTTACAATGAACAGTATTTAATACAAGTATAATCAATTTCCAATGCACTAATGGATTTAAACAACGAAAAATGAAGAGGAGAAATATACCTGTTGAAGCGCAGAACGTATTCTTCAGAAGATCTTCTTCTCCGACGAGCTTCAAGTTTTCCGGCGAGCTTCGATGCTTGCTTTTCTTCCGCTGATCAGCTCTACGGTGAACGTTTCAAACTCCTCTTAGTCTCTCACTCACGGATTCTCTCTAATGGAAAATGCTCTCTCCAATTTCTATTTTTCAGTTCAGTTTTTGTTCGTTCTTCACACTCGTCTCCTACCCTCTCTTCTCCATGTCTTCCCAAAGAAAACCCAAACTGGTCTTTTTTGTTTCTGTGTGTCCCAGCATCCCCCGAGTTTGCTTATGAGGTTTCTTTTTTTCTTTTTGGGCGAGTAAAATGCCAAAAACGGTTAGTAGGGGAAGCTATAGTGGGGAACCAATAAGCTTTTCAGAGATTATGCTGGCTGCCCCAAGGGACATTGCAGCTCCTGATTTTGGTGTAGAGGGTGGTGGAGTTAGAGCAAACGTACCACAGAGAATCAAAAGATTCGGGGGTGCTTATAGTAGCTAAGGGGGTGTGAAAAGGGGAGTGGACTGACCCAAGATGTGGTAGCCTAGAGAGGACCACAATTTTTTTGTATTTTACTACCATTATTAAAATAAATAGAGAAAGACAATAAAATAAAATAAATACATTTTTTTCATTTAATTTTTTTTAATAAGAGAGAATACAAACAAAAATCAAAGTTTACTAAATGATTAAATTTTTTGAAATTATTAGAAATACACATTTTTTATCCGGACGAAACTAGGTGTTGACAATGTGTTTTCCACTCTTTGAGCTGTTTAGATAACATACATCTCAAATGTTGACTTAAAGTTTTATTATCAATATCTTTTAACCATAGTTTGGGGGTGGCAAGAAGTTAAGAAAAGAAGTTTTATTATTAGGTAACCCCACAAGGTCCTAAAAAAGTGACTAAGGAACTTAGAGTCACGGTCAGACACAATACTTCGAGGGAGTCCATGTAATCTAACCACTTCTTTAAAGAATAAATTAGCTAAAAGAGATGCATCATCAAATTTGTGGCATGGTATAAAATGTGTCATTTTTGAAAATCAATCCACAACCATAAAGATGGAGTCATGTCCACTCCTTGATCTAGGCAATCTAATCACAAAATCCATGGCGATATCTTGCCAAGGAATGTTTGGAATTGGAAGAGGAGTATACAAGCCATGGGGTAGACTTTGGACTTGGCCTTCTTCCTACATTTTTCACAAAATTTTGAAACTTGTTTTTGCAAGTGTAGCCAATAAGAAAGTTCTTCTAAAATCTCCAAAGTCTTATTTACACCAAAGTGCCCCATTAAGAGTGCTCTTGGGTATTCAAAGGTTTTTATCACCAAAAAGAAATCCATCATGTATGAAAAATTAACCCTTGGGAAAATTTTAAAAATTTTGGGAAAATTTGTCATCATTTTGATACAACTCCTTTATGTGATCAAAACCTAAAAATTTAGTTTCTAAAGTGACAACCAAGGTATGTCTTCTAAACAAAGTTTCCACAACAATATGTTTTTGACCTTGCTTGTCTTTGATCACATATAGGAATTGTTCAATGTACTTCATCCCCTTAGCATGACTTTTGTTAAGCTTGCCTTGACTTTTCAAATGTTTAAGGGACTCATGATCCCTATGTTGTTGGCAATGTTGCTTAAGAGTATTTGATGAAGTCAAGTAATGAAGAAGCCTTGAAGGTTTAGGTTAGAGTCTTAGGGGTGTTAGCACCAGTAGCTACTAGATATGATTTGATGAAATCAACACAAGAGTGAAGCCTACAATGGATCCTAGCTACGATATAAAGTGCATGAAGACTTGAAGAGCTTGATAGAGTATTGGTCCTAGACTAGGCGGTGTGTGTGTGTGATTGTGTGTTGTGTTTCTGATTTAAAATCATATGATTGCATGATTGATTATTCAAAAGTAAGCTCCAAAGATGAATTTGCTTAGTAATATTTTTCAAAAGATATTAAGAATAAAGCAAATTTGAGTTTGTTAATCAAATTCAGAAAAGTAATCAGTAAACTGTTTTCAAAATATGAACCTCATATATTTTTTGTTAAGTCATAGGATGTTGTCAATTGATTGAATGATGACTTAATCGATTGAAGCCTTAACGGGAAAAAATAACAGTTTTTCTATATAAAGGGACATGCACGTGCTTTTCATATAACAACAAGTACAAAAATCATATTGAGCGGATTTTTAGTGAAACACTTGAGAGAAAAACATGCGCAAACCTTGTGATCGATTGAGCAATTGTTTTTCAACAAGAAAACTGTTCTTGGAGCTTTACTGCTGAATTGATCTACTACAAACTACGATATTGAATCAGAGCTAAGTATTCCACTTTGTTCATAATACATTGTATAATTTGTTGAGTGGAATTACTGTATATTGTTTGTATTCTTGATACATTTCTTGTACTAGAATTGAACGTTACAAGTTACAGAGGGTTGTAATTGCAACTGGTTATTTGCAGAGGTTTCTGCATTGGTTTACACCTACTGTAGGTTTTAGTAGTATGTGATTTTTGTAGGGAGCAGTGTGTACTGCAGGGTGTCGCAACCGGGATCACGACGGGGCAATAAAAAATTATTTTTAAAAAATTTAAATAGAGATTGGAGTCGCCACTATAGCTTATTATGGGAAACTATAGAAAAACCAAAAATAAAAATGTCTACGAATCATATTCAAGATTCGGGAGTCAGTTACGTGTGAGGAAGGTATTAGCACCCCACAACGCCTGTCCTAAGATGGTACCTTTAATCAAATGAGTAGAAATAAGTGTGGTTTTACAAAATTTCATTTTTCCCAAATAATAACAATAATAATATGACAAACATGCTAATAAATAAACAAACAAAATGTCATTTTTCCCAAAACAAACAAACATAAAATCAAAACAAATAAATAAACAAGAAAAAGAAAACATGCTAATAAACATAATACATAAATAACAATTATTTAAATACAAATAATAAGCAAAAATAAGACAAATAAACAATAATAAACAAATAATATCTTTTTTTTTTTTTTGGGTCCGACAAAGATTGACCTTGGTCCAACGTACCTCTATCCGTGATAGAAAATCAGGGTTCACGTAATTCTAATTTTGAAATTGATTTGTTATGAAAGCTGGTATTTATTTTTATTTTTTTTTAAATTTCATTTAATCTTGTTAAAAGAAATATTTATGTATTTTTTTATTGTTAAAATTTTATATTATTGAAACTGTTTCACATTTTTATTTTTTTCTAAAAAGTAAATATTTTTTACTATTTTTGAAAATATTTTATTTTAATTTTTTTTAAAACTATTTTGAATCTAATATTTTTACTTTTGAAAGTTTATGTTTTTTATTTTTAAAAGTTGATTTATTTATTCTTTTTATTTTGAGACTTTTTTATATATTTTTAATTTTGAAATTTTGATATTTTATTAACTTTTGGGAAATATTTTATTGAATTTTTCACAAATGATATACTTTATTTATTTTTGGGAAATATTTATTATTTTTTATTAAAATTTTGGAAATGTTTTATATATTTTTATCTTCACAAATTTACTTAAAATAAAACATTATTTATTGATTTGGTAGGAAAAAAAGTAATAATAATAATAATAATAATAATAATAATAATAATAAATATAAAAATAAAAATGGTTTAGGGTTTTTTTTAGTACTCTGATCTCTTGCTTCCATGATCTAGTGAGAGTTATGTTTCTTTTTTTTTTTTCCTCTAAGACCGTGTGAAACAGCAGCCTCTAGGAAAAATTAAACAACGGAACGTGCTTAGAGTAGTATCCGATATATGAGACGTGCTTATTGCAACATCTCCGGTATAACAAAAATAAATATGAGACGTGCTTAGAGCAGCATCTCCAGTTTAACAAAAACATATTTATAATGCAAAGTTATTTACAAGCAATAAAAATACTAATATTCATGATATTAAAATTTCAACAAGTCAAAACAAACAAAATAAGGACAAACAGAATAAGAACAAATAGAACAATCACATGAGGCTGAGCAATCAAGACATACCAGTTGAAGACCAGCTTCAGTAATTTTTTTCGTGTGTAATTCTAGTGCTTTCTCAAAAAATGTGTGTAAAATGTGTGTAATTCTCTGATTTTTCTAAAGATGGGTGTAAAAAACTGCTCAGAGTAAATCATGTCTGTGTGACCCTTACTCTGGTCCCAAATTATAGAATTTTTCTTAAACCTTTCAATGAATTTGCCTAATAATTTCAATGAATATCTGCCAAATAATTTTAATGAATCTATCCAATAATTTCAGCTTAATGCACTTACACTTAATTGAGATAAAGCTGAAGAATAAATCAAAATCAATTAAAGTTATTTGTAATTAAGCAGAATAATCACCCATTATTACCATTATTTGCAATTTAGGAGAATAATATCTAATTAATATCGTTACTTGCAATAAAGGAGAATAATCACCAATTATTATCATATTCCCCTAGTCAATCTGTTTAAATTTCTATTAATTAATATTTTTGAATTTTAAATTAATTTTCATGCATTAAAATGGGTGTCAGGCAGTCAGATTATTCAGTAGAGAGAAAAAGTGTGATGTGGTAGCACTTTATTAGGAAGGGATGCGAATAGTAATTTTTATTTTTTCATTTTAGCACTCTTTTTAATGGACTGGGCTTCAGCAAACAGGTTCTTTTTTCATTATTTTTCATCATATTGGATCACACTCTTTTTTTTTTATTTTTATAAATGAATCCCCATTAAATTGGGCTTCAGTTAGATCAATTTATTTTTTGATTAAACTACTTAGAAGATTGTGCTTCATTTTTTTTTTTACTTTTTTTGCTTTTTTTTCTTGTTCTTTTTACCAATTTTTTTTTATTTCTTTTCATTTTGAAATAATTTTATTTGCCCGGACGAAATTTGGTGTTAACACGGGGAGCAGTATTGTATCTTGTAAAACTAATCTTGGAGATCTTTTAGTGGAAATATTTGTTAGTTTGCAAAGGACTAGACGTAGCCCTTGAGGAAGGGTGAACCAGGATAAAATCTTGTGTTCTTGATCTTTCTTTCTCTCTTCTTGAACACATATGGGTTTCTGTTTTCGCTCTATCAACTAGTTGTTCTTCACGCTTATTGTTTGATAATTCAATTGATAATCTTTGTCTGTCTGGACTAGTTATTTCATCAGGTTAACACATTAACTAATACCTAATAACATTGTTGAACAAAAGAACATTTGTATAACATTCTTTCTTGAGATAAGTTGCAATTTCTTGAAGTGTTCATTATCTGATTAATTCTGCGTTGTTCTGATATTCATCTTAACTAAGTAAATTGCTTTCGCTTATGGTTTTGATAGTATCTTGATCAACTGCAGTAACTGCTTGTCTTAGTACACTAATCTGGATTTCAAGATTCTGTAACTTCAGTGAATTGTATTGTGCTGTTTCAGTTTCTCATAAATCTGTATAATTGACTGAAATTGCTCTTTGACATACTGATTCTTGCTGTGTAATTTTGAATTGCATTGATCAATGAATTGATAAAGAATATTCATTCAATCTTTCATACTTTCCAGTATTTGCGAAAAGTTTTTAATAGTTCAATTCAACCCTCTCTTGAACTCAACCTAAACATATTTTCTACTTGAATTAGTCATGATCATTGTAATTGCTCTAAGAAAATCAATTGAGCTTAATCTAATTTGTTAATAATTCACAAAAAAAGAATCGTTATACTGATAATTTTAAAGAACTATTTTTTATACTTAATCATTTCAAAACGTATTTAGTAAAATAAATCAATTTGGACGCCCTTTTAATAAATTGATTTTATTAAAATCTGTCCTCTTATAAATAACCGAGTTGAGAAATATGCAGAGAGTGAATTTTTGAGATTTAGAATTTTTAGAGAGGTCATTCTTCGTGCAAAAATAATTTTACTTAGAGTTTATACATTCTTTTTTATCAAGAACATTGGAAATTGATTTTTTAAAGCAATTGTTTTTAACTTGTCACTAGTCTACATAGTGGTTCATGTGATTTATGTCAGGGAAGTGTTTCTTTAACCTTTGAACTTGTTGTTTCATAGTAGTTGCAATTTCATGTTGCAATGTTTCAATTTTAATTGATTGTATTGGTTCTTATACTATAATTAGATATGGTTTCTAATTATAGGTGTAGCAGGGTGTTACACGGTGTACTGTTGAATCTTGTAGGGTGCAAGATTGTTTCTTAAAATTACACCTATTACATCACTTATAAACACAACTGAATAAAAAGAACATTTTCAGAAATCTCTAACAAGTATACATATGTGAAATATAACCCCAAAATCTAGGGTATTACATTCTCTCCAACAACAAAAATTTTCGTCCTCGAAAATTGACATACTACGAAAGAAATAAAGATCGGTTTCTAGAGTGATTTTTATCCATCTCCAAAGTTCAACCACTAAACTTCCTCACACAAATACATTAATTTTAATATTTTAAAAATATATAAAAAAATCAATATGTCAAAATAAACATATTTTAAAATATATCAGAATAAATATATTTTAAAGACAAGAAAAATAAAAAAATAAAAAATAAAAAAAAATATTTACCACAGTTGTATTGGTGAAACTAATAAAAATATATAGTTTTATAATCCCAAAAGTCAAAGAGAGATACTATTAATTAATATAATTCAATAATGAATCTATAAACTTGTCAATAATAAAGTATAGGAGAAAGATAAATTAAACTTACATTGTCAATTTTTTTTTCTGTAAAAATAATGTGCAATTGAATTATACTTACACTAAAAAAATATGCCAAAAACATGATACTTTTTAGGTACAAATCCAGTAAAAAAAAATAATGAAAGGATAGTAAAAATAGAGTGCCAAAACCATGAAGATGGAGACTTTTAAAGGTCCTTAAGAAAGAGAAAAATTGAATAAAGAATATACAGTTCTCCATTATTTTTTTTTTATTTGTAATTTGAAAGTTTTTTTTTTCAATAAAAATGTACAAAATTTTTAAAATTATATATAATTGAATTATATATACACAAAATTTAATTACTCAATCAAAACATATCTTCTAAAGATACTCTAAACACGAAACATTAAGATTGAAATATATCTTAATTTAGTAATGAGTGTGCACCCTCAACACTTCATCAAGATTCTTTTCTTTCTTAATAATTTCATTCTCATTCATCACAATCAACTAAACTCAAATACAAATCAAAATTTCATAGATCATGCTCAAACATCCAACTAAAAACATTTTTCCTATTTCTTAAAACTAAATTTAA
>Ga0099824_1002464_pt1 | contig 27054 bp, 17 predicted proteins | sample SiratrowhiteBW_FD_76837 | JGI IMG/M metagenome (GOLD analysis project Ga0099824, IMG submission 76837) | Root nodule microbial communities of legume samples collected from California, USA - Siratro white BW | ecosystem: Host-associated > Plants > Roots > Nodule | place: USA: California...
ATATATATATATATATATATATATATATATATATATATATATTAAAGTAGTGTATAATTATTAAAGCAGTGTATAAAATAACCACTTCAATATTTTAATTTTTGGATTTTTTTTAAATTGAATGAAAGTCGTGTTTTTTTTTACTATTCCTACATTTCTGATTTTTTGGCGTATTTTATATTAGGTTAAGAAGAAGTTGTAGGTTGAGTCATGATATCAATTTACACAATTTTTTCGTAAAAGTTGTAAGTTGGTCAAGACTTTAAGTTCTTTTTTTTTAATGTTATGTGTTGGATCATTGAGTTTAGGATTTTTTTTATTTTTTATTTTTGAAAAAAAATGTATGTAATGTTTTGTGTTTTTTTAATTTTTAAATTGAATTGTATTTTATTTAATATAAGTATCGTCTTTAAGTTAAGTAATTCTGTGACAATTTTTTTTTTAGACTTGAATTTGAAATTAAAATATGTATTTTATTTGAGGTTATTAAAAAAGTAATAAAATTGTAAAATTGAAATATAAATAAAGAATGTAAATAGTATCATATTTATGGTTGAAAATATTTTGAAGTTGATGTTGTATACACAACATGTTATCTACTTAATATATTTGTAGTAAGGCCTGTTCATTAACATAATATGATTTTTAAAAAATAAAACCAAACATTTATTATTTAAGAATGCTTGGATTAAATGCTTTGTCTTAAATAATAAAAAGAGTAATATTGACAAGTTCGAATCAAAGGTCGATCAAACTATATTCTCAAGTTACTCATTGGCCAAGAAAGCTTATAAGGTGTAAAAAAAAGGACTTTAAATGTTGAAGAATCAATACATGTTGATTTTGATAAATGGTTAAGTCATAAGGAGAAATCATGTGAGTTTAAAAAAGTGAAGATATTTATAATGCAAGTGTAGATTTAATAAAGGAATCCCTATATATCCAAATCTAATTAAACGCAACTATTCAAGCAAATCCATTGCCTACAACAAATCTACCTAAAGAATAGAGAGCTCTACATGAATAATTGACTTAAAAACATAACTACTACGTTACCAATGTGACATAAGTTAATATTGGTAAGAATTTCTTTAAATTTTTTTAATTTGCTTAAGTATTTAATATTGAAAAAATATTATTAAGAACTAAAATAAAACTCAAATATATTGAGAACAAAAACTTATTTAAACAATAAAAAAGTATTTTTAATTTATCTATTTTTGTAATTTATTTTAAAATTACCGTGAAAGGATACAAAAATTTTTAGATGAATGAGAGTCTCACCTAACTTGTTAGGTTAGGACACATCCTTTGAAGATGTACATACAATACTACAAATTTGTTTTGCATTCTTAACATTGCTAAGCAACACATACGGCATAACTGTATAATTAGAATAATCATAATTTTATTATTAATATTATATAATTAGTTTTTAGTTATTTTTAACTTCATTATTATATCAATTTATTCAAATAGTGTGTGTTTATGAGACTTTTAGATAATTAAGATTTTGAAAGTAAAGATAATAAATGATGGAGATGTAAAATTAAGATAATGAACATTGAAAGTTAGTGTAAGTTATTAAGAAATTATAGTAATGAGAATTTATACTATATAAATACAATACTTGTATTTTGTAATAAGAGTTAGAATTTGGAAACATCAATTTGAATTCCAAGTTATGGAGACACTCAAATATGATGGACAAGTTAGTGTAACGTTTTTAACTATTTGGTTGATCATTTACGTTCGAACACATTATAAATTATTTTTAATTTTTTTGCATTATTTATTTCAATATTTTCCTTTAGACATTTTTATGTTTTCTTTCACTTTCTTATATCTTTTAATTTACATATTTTATCTATTTTTTTTTACTATTTTCTTAAGTTTTTTATACTTAATTTTGATCACATAGTTTGCATGATCACAAATTAATTTATTTTAAGTAACATCAATATTTTTCTAAAGATGTTTTTAAACATTTAATTTAAAAAAATTTAACAAATAAATTTATGATAAAATATTTACTATAAAGATAAACTAATTATCTCTTTTTAAACAACTTATGTAATAATATTTATTAAGGAAAATTCACCAAAAAGACTATTATATTAATATAAACTATTTATTATCAAAAGTTGTTTATATAACACAATTATTCTTAATGTATATATACATAATATGATGTATTATGCTTCTAAAAAGTAACATTAGGATACTTGAAATTCTAAAGTATTGGCTAAATTTATTAGAATTTAAAACTGGCTAACTCCACCTAAAATTTACTTATAACTTTTTCTTATCAATAAGAATTAAATTTATGTAAGAAAGTTTATCACTCTTGACGCACCCTACGTATTCTGGGATTTACAAATTCACTTTTAATTAAGATAATTAAAATACTAATTATGTTAATATCGACCACCTACATATTTTCTGCCTAAATTAATTTTACTAATTCATTACTAATTTATGATTTTTGTTAAGATGTATGAAATAATTAAATTTAACGATGAAATTAATATTCAAAGAGAGCATAATTGGAGAGTTGCTAGTTCATCCATGTGATCAATCTCCCGCTGCAATGTTGATGTTACCAATGCAACGCGCTTCTTTGTTCTTCTTCCACATCACCATTGACAAACCCTAACCCTAATCCCCGGCCAAAATGAAGAAGGTCCCCGATTGGCTCAACAGCTCTCTCTGGTCCTCATCGCCGTCATCTCCTCCCCCCTCCACCGTCGCCAGCCCCTTCCAACCGCCTCCGAGTCCTGTGCCCCCGGCCGTCGTCACCACTTCCGAACCTTCTCCGCCTCCCGTTGTCCAAGATCCTCCACCGACGCAGAGAATCGAAGATTCGCCGATCGAAAATGACGGCAACGTCTTTCCCACCGCCTATGACGTCACTCGCCAGGCTCAATTGCTGGCCGAGGTTCGCTCGCTTTTGTAAAGTGACAATGAATTTTCGTTGATTAATGTGTTTGACTAGAGTATTGATTCTGTGATGGTTTGATTTGGTTTAGTTGTCTAAGAAGGTGGTGGATATGAGCGAGTTGAGGAGTCTCGCGTGTCAAGGTATTCCTGATGCTGCTGGGATACGCTCTACGGTGTGGAAGGTTAGGTTTCTTTCTCATTCTATGTTTTTCTATTTTTCTTCATTTCATTATTCTTTTAGTCGTTTTTCTTTTTTCTCAAAAGTAGTTAATGTCCATGCACTAAGAACTTTAGTTTATCAACTGATGAGCTTACGACGTGTAAATTGCCATTGGACCATAGATTCACACCCTCACTGTATCTTTTAGTTGATACAGTATCAGTGCATTCTAATTAGTTATTTGTAGTGTCTTGTGTGTGATGAGTCTGGTGCTATCGTTAAATCCAGCTTAAGTGGTTGTTTGCTGTGAGTAGGAGTGCAGTGAGTCTTGAATAGTCTTTTAAGAGAAAAAGGTAAAAGAAAAAGAGTATAAAAGTATTTTCTGAGATTTTTAGGTGAATTAGATTTATTTAGGAAAAATGCAGCGAGGATTTCTTCACTAGGGATGTGCATTTTGAACCAACTAATGAAATATGCGACCTACTTATTCCCATTTCCTTCCAACCAAGCAAGTCCTTTAAAGATAAGGTTTTGATTCGTGTGCTTTTTGTTAGTGACGAGTGTTTTCCTATATAGGTGAGAGAGGGATGTGAGATTATAAAACACAGTTCTAATTATGCTTATTGACATTTACAGCTTTTGCTTGGATATCTTCCACCGAATCGAGGGCTTTGGTCATCTGAGTTAGCAAAGAAGAGGTCCCAGTACAAACAATTCAAAGAGGAGATTCTCATGAATCCTGTAAGTTAGTTAGTTGGTTAGGGAGCTCTAATGCCTTTATGTTATGATCTCGTTGATTTCTCTAACTTTAACCTTGTTTTCTTTTAGAATTAAGGGTTGAAGCTAGAGACATGCCTTAGTGGTTGAACTAAAGTTGTAGGACTAAGTAACTTTTCTTTGCACATTATCACATTCATTCTTTTGTCAAAACTATGTCTTATAGAAGAATGATGATTTTAAGGACTTTATTGTCATTGTTAAACTATGTAGGAGAGACATTGAACTAAAACTATGTATTCTTTATACAACATGGATGCTTTATTTATATTGAGAAAAGTGAATCAATATACTAAATAGAAGAGATTTGATATTCTCTAACAATAAATATATTCCTAAGAAATTGGAATTTAAGTTTAACTTAGTCTCTAAAAATCATTTTGGAAGGTGAAATTTGTAACCACTTGTATACTATAATTCATGGTTATCAAACTCTAGGGTTAACTCATAAACCTGTATGAGTTTACGAGTTCACTATACGGTCATGAGTGAACTCGTGTATAGACCCGTTTTTGAGCAGACTCGGACAAACTTGATAAACTCGGTACAAATTGCAGGTGAACGAATGTGGAAGAAAAGCCCAAAATGACCCACGTATGAGTTGTTTTGCTTAGTGTCTCCATTTAGGGCTTGTTCCATAACTGGACTGGACTTGCGTCTGATTTAGGTTTCTCAATGTGCCTCGCTGTGGATCTCATTGTTGTGTTGTCTCAATTTGACTCGCGTTCATCTCAATTTCACTCGCATTGCATTGTCTAACCACAGTCATCGTAGTCGCTAGGTGAAGGTCCTTCTTTTCGTGTTTCACTGGGTGGACTGCTGGTCCTTCTTTGGTTAGTTTCACTGGTCCGTGTGTTGTGTAAGTGGGTTTCCTTATTAATTTTATTTTTATGGTTGCTTTTCTTTATTTGGAGTGAGCCTGGAGTGGTTGGTTGGTCCATGGAGGACCTTCTTTTTTTTTTTAAATTTCTTTTTCTTTTTTTTTTCACTTTTGTAGTGTACGCAATACACATACGTTTTATGATGTTGGAAAGTGGTTCAAATTCTGCTAATGGGAATGTTGGTACATCATCTTCACCTCTACCTAGAAGTAAACATGCTACAGGAAATAGAACTTATATTGGATAGAAACATGGAACAAATGTTTTAGGCAATGGAAAAAAAGTGAGATGTACTTACTGTTCAAAGACATTTAGTGGAGGCATTTTCAGATTCAAATATTATCTTGCTAGAACTAGATATGATTATGAACCTTGTGTTTTAGTATCAAAAGAGATTAAAATTTTAATGATGAAAGTTGTCTTTGATGCTAAGGAGGTCTCAATGAAAAGAGATTAAAATTTTAATGATGAAAGTTGTCTTTGATGCTAAGGAGGTCTCAATGAAGAAAAGAAGGTGGAATAGCCTTGAACAAAGTGATGGTGGTGAAAAGAGTGAACAAAGTTTTAATAGTAGCAAGATATTTAAAAGTAAATCTAGTGATGGTGTTCAAGTTACTCTAAATCAATTATACAAGATATGTGATAAAGAAAAAGTTAATGTTGTTGAATTTTTCTATACAAGTGTCATTCCATTTAATGTTATTAGAATTCTAGCTTTTGCAAAACGTGACATGATTGAAAGATATGGTGTTGGCTATAAACCTTCATATCATGATATTTGAGAGAAGCTTTTGAACCAAAGAGTGGAGAAAACTAATGTACTCCATCAAGAGTACAAGGATGAGTGGAAGAGAACAAATTGCAGAATTATGTCTGATGGGTAAATAGATAAGAAAAGTCGTTCAGTTTGTAGTTTTGGTGAATAGTGCTAAAGGAACCATTTTTCTTTATTTATTAGATACTTCAGATATTTCAAAAATTGCTAGTAAACTATTAAAATGTTGGATGATAACGTAAAATTTGTTGAAGTGGAGAAAGTAGTGCAGGTAATTACTGATAATGTTGCATATTTCAAGATAGTCAGAGAGTTATTGATGCGAGAAGAGAGCGTTTATATTGGTTTTCATGTGCTGTCCATTGTATTGATTTAGTTTTTGAAGATCATGAGAAGCATTTGAGGGTCCATGAAGTAATCATTAAAAATGGAAGAAGGATCACTACCTACATTGATGGTAAAATAATGTTAATTATCATGTTGAAGAAGTTTACAAGGGGAAGAGACTTGATAAGGCCTGTAATGACTAGATTTGTCATAGCTTACTTGACTTTAGCTTGTTTTTATGAAATGAAAGCATCATTGATGAGCATGTTTAGCTCTGAAGAGTGGAAAACAAAGTAAGTTTAGAACTCACAGAAAGGGAGAAAAGTTGAAAATGTAGTATTAGATAATAGTTTTTGGAAGAACGTAACTACATGTTTAAAAGTTATTACTCCTCTTATGGTGGTCCTTCAATTGGTGGATTCGGATGCAAAGCTTACAATGAGATTTATATACGAGGACATGGATTGTGCAAAAGAGTTTAAATGCAACTTTAATAATATTAAGAATAGGTAACATTTAACTTTCTTTCATTTTAAATTTAATTGCTATTTGTGTAATTATTGTTAATATAACATAATTGATACTTTCATAGTTATGAACCTGTTTGGAAAATCACTATGAACCAACTTTTAGAAATAATGATCCTGAGGTGAAGGGGTTGTATATATGCATGAGAAGATTGGTTAGTGATGTTGATGAAAAGAAAAAAAAAATCAATTTGTAACTCGTTGACTTTCACTATGTTAGAGGATTTTTTATATGGAAAATACAAAGGATAGTAGGAAATATGCTTCTTGGAGAATGGTGGGAGATTTTGTGGAATGGAATTCCAGAATTAAAGAAGTTTACTATTTGATTTTTGAGATTGACTTGTAGCTCTTCCATTTCAGAGTCTTGTGTGCTTGTTGGAGGTAATTTAATATCTTGGAAAGTAAAAAGCAAAATATTGTGACAGGATCAAGTTTGCAAAAGCATAATACAAGATAATTACATTAGTTACTTGTGAGTTCATATAACTAAAACAACTTTTCAAAGAGCTTAAATTTGAAGTTCCCAAATGCACCTCATATGTAACAACCAGACAACATTACACATTGTCCCTTATCATTACACATTAGTCACATGAGAGTAATAAACATGTTGAGGTGAATTATATTTTATAATAGAAAAACTTAGGTCTGAAGACATTACCACCAAGTTTGCATAATCCATCTCCTCATCTATGAATCCCATTGCAGGTTTTGTATCTGAATCTACCAATCGAAGGACCACTGTAAGAGGAGCAACAACTTTTAAGCATATACTTACATTCTTTCAAAATTGACTATCTAATACTACATTTTGAACCTACTACATTTTGAACCTTTCTCCCTTCTTGTGATGTTCCAAACTTGTTTGCTACTCTTTAGAGCTAAACATCTTCATCAATGATGGTTTCATTTCTTGAAGACAAGCGAGAGTCAAGTAAGTTGTGACAAATCTAGTCCTTTCTGGCCTTATCAACTCTCTTCCTCTTGTATGAACTTCTTCTACATGCTAATTAGTTGTGTTCTAGCATAAATGTAGATAGTGATCCTTCTTTCCTTCTTGATGGTTACTTCATGAACCTTCAAATGCTGTTCAAGAACTTCAAAGATTAAATCAGGACAATGAGCAGCACATGGAGTCCAATATAAAAACTTTTTTTTTTTTTTTTTTGCATTAGTAACATTGGTCTTTTAAGACTATTTACCAAAAATTTACAAATTGATCATCTTTTCTTATCTGCCCATTAGACATAATTGTGCAACCTGTTCTCTTTCACTCATCCTTGTACTCTTGAATGAGTACATCTGTTTTGAGCACTGCTTGTTTCAAAAGTTTCTCTCTAGTATCATGATATGATGGAGGTTTATAGCCAACACCATTTCTCGCAATCATGACACATTTTTGTAAAAGTTGGATTCCTAATCACATTGAATGGAATGACACTTGTGTAAAAACATTCAGTAACTTGAGCATCAAAGTTTTCTTTATCACCTTTCTTGTATAGTTGATTCAGAGTAGCTTGAACACCTTAAGTAGATTTTATTTAAATATCTTGCTAATGCTAAAACTCTGTCCACTTTCTTCACCATCATCAATTTGTTCATTATTCTTTTCTGCGTTGAGACATCCTTAGAATCTGAGACAACTTTCATCACTAAAACTTTAATTTCTTCTGGTACTGAAACACTGGGTTCAGAATCATATATAGTTCTAGAAAGATGATGTTTGAATCTAAAAATGCCTTCGTTAAAGATCTTTGAAGAGTACTTACATTTTACTTCTTTTTTTTCCATGTTCCATACTTCCATCTAATCTCTATTCTATTTCCCGCTTTTTTACTTCTAGGTGGAAAAGAAGCTGATATACCACTAGTGGAATTTTATCCACTCCCCAACATCATAAAAACTTACCGCTACTGCAAAAAAATTGAAATTGCAATTTCAATTTCAATTTATATTTTGTTCTACCCAGCCACACTCTAAATCAAATAAAAATGTAACTAAACAAAAAAGAACTTCTTACCTTAAAATTAAAAGGACTTGTAGAGTGTAGGAGTTACAAGTAGAGGGAGCAATCAACCTCCACCTGCAACGGAGAACATCTCCAACCTTAACTGGCGAGATGGCAATGGCTAGACAACATGGTGCGATGACGTGAGGCAAGACGGTGTGGTGCGAAGCGAATAGAGACAAATCCAAATGGCCAGGCGAGGCGATGTTCGACGACAGCGATGCACAACGGCAAGACAACAACAAGAACCCTAAATCGCAACACAATGACCCTAGTCCAATTATGAAATCTAGGCACATCCCTAAATCCATAGTGAAACAACGATTGGGTGGGTCGTTCTGACGCTTTGTTCCCAACTCGGTCACTTGGTTGCAAACTTGCGAGTTTGCTTCTGAGTTTACTCCATAAACAAGTTTGTTGTCGAGTCAGCTCGCGAGTTTGATAACTATTTCTAGAGGCGTAACATTTAACAAGTTTGTTTCTTCTAGAATGTCTAGAGAGCATGTTTTTTCTAAGATATGACCAAACCATATTTGAATTTTGCAATCTCTAATCCAAGGAAATACCTTAAGTGTCCAAGATTATTGATTAGAACTTTTGAGCAAGATATTATTTTTGTTGTACATTATCCTCATTATCACTGCCTATGATAACAATGTTTTCCACATATACAATGGGATACATACATTACTAGCGGTTGTTGAAAACTTTGCCAAAACACTTTCCAGAGGCGATGTGAGAACAGTGAGCGTGAACCTGGGAGAAAGCTTTGCAAAAAAAATCTGCAGAGACTTTGTGTGTACTGGGGCGCCACTCTTTCTAGAAATTCTCTAGATAGTATGTTAAACTATAGGAAAGAGAGAGACATTGAGTTGAAACTGTGTTTTTTAGACAACATGGATGCTTTATTTATAGTGACAAAAAGGAATTAATACAATAAATACGAGAGGTTTGATATCCTCTAATAATAAAGATATGATATGAGAATCAATAAAAACGTTCCTAATAGTGCATATAGAATAATCTAGATATTGTTAATGAGATAGGATCTGCTCCTTGTTTCTACAGTTATAATAGTTACGTTAAATTTTTGAATTATATTGTAATTTAATGGGTTCCCTCTTTCGTAAATTGATAGGATTCATGTGTTCAAGTGGTATTGGTACGGTGCATGTCTGGTCAAGTGCAATTACTGCAGAATTAGTGATTGATTATTAATGTATATTCTATTCTATTTGCTTTATCTATTTGGCTCTCTGAATGTTTTGGTGGCTAGCTAGTCAGAAATCACAAGGAAGATGTACAATTCAACAATTTGTGATACTGATGCTGCTGACTGTGCGAGGACGTTGCTCTCTAGATCAGAAATCACTCATGGGGAACATCCTTTGAGTCTTGGGAAGACCAGTGTATGGAATCAATTTTTCCAGGTATAATGCAAAGTGCTCTAGTATTTACAATTTAAATTGAAAATCATCATATACCTGTCAGCTTAAAACTGCGGGTGGTGGTATTCTAGAGGTGTTGAGAAAGTCTCAAAACACTTAAGGAATATCATATGGTGGATTATAGGTACGTCGGAATTTTTGCTGAAAAATAGAACAAGGAAAACACTTTTTTGAGCTGAATAATGTTGTGTTTTCTCTTTTACATTTAAAAAGCATAATTTATAGATAGACAAGTGACTCTTAAACTACAAGAAGTTACATTTAGATAAAGAATCACAATGGTAAAGAGTCACAACATTACTTGACTGTCATTAATTAAAATGCATGGCGTAGTACTCTTGCAACAAAAGCTCTGTAAATATTACAATGCATTTTGATAATGCTGCAAATATTCCATCAATATTGTCTCATCATGCATCTGTTCACCACACTTTTAACTTTACATATATATGGGTGACAAGTGAGAACTAAAGCTATTCTTCATAAAGCTTCCTTTTACCAGAGAAAGCTGGATTGATGACATTTACCTGATCTGTGATGACAATCACATTGTCTATTGTGAGATGCTTCTCTAATGTTAACAGTATTACACTATGATCTATTTGTTCCAATATTGACATGTCCCTGTGAAACTGTGTAAGCAGATTTGTTACCACACAACCAATGGTCTTGCTGCTGTCAATATTTATTTAATATTTAATGAATTTCAGTTGGTCATTTATTGTAGCACAGTTATATAAGTCTCTTGCTAATGCATTATAATACTTTGTCCAAGGCTTTTGTGAGGCAAATCTTCCACTTTGCATTTTACAGGATACAGAGATCATAGATCAAATTGATCGAGATGTAAAGCGCACTCATCCTGATATGCATTTTTTCTCTGGTGATTCCCAATTCGCAAAATCTAATCAGGTTTTCAGTTTATTTGTCTTGAAATTCATTCAAACTTGAAATTCAAATACTCTTTTTTTTGGTGAACCCTTATACTGTTTCATTGGGGTCATTTTCAGGAGGCTTTGAAGAATGTATTAATTATTTTTGCGAAGTTAAACCCAGGTGTAAGATATGTGCAAGGGATGAATGAGTTATTGGCTCCTCTCTTCTACGTGTTCAAAAATGACCCAGATGAAGAAAATGCAGTGAGTATATATGAAAAACACTTTTAGTCTTCTGGTTTTTCATTATATGATCTGTCATTGGAATACAGTATCAAAACCTCATTCTCTGTTATTGGTACGCGTTTGTAATCCACGCCCAGCGCCTGAAGGTGCAGTAGTACATTCATTAAATTGTATTTGTGCTTTCTAAAGACTAATTGATTTAAATTTCCTTTTTCTTTTTGTTTTGCAAATTTAATTTGAAGAAGTGCTTATGAATGAAACCCATGTATGTTTTTCCTTTCTTATTCTTATCTGATTAGACACACTGTATGAGACTCTGTATGAATAGAAGGGGCAGCTAGAATGGGGACAACAATGGCAAGTCAAAATTCAGGTGTGACCTGTTAAGAAACATTGCTCACTTATAGGCACTGAGACATGAAATTTTATCAAATGTAATACGGCATTGTGCTGATTATATAAAAAAATAGAAAGTATGCGAAATAATTAATGAGCGAGGGATGTTGATTTTGTCTTAAACAATTTGCTTTGGTGGCACTAAGGTGGAGTACTATTGTAGATTCATATTGCTGTCATGATTTATCCTTTTATTGATTAGCTCTGCTCAAGAGTTTCCTATCAATAATTTGCAGGCCTTTGCCGAACCAGATGCATTCTTTTGTTTTGTTGAGCTCTTGAGTGGGTTACGAGATAACTTTGTTCAACAACTTGACAATAGTGTGGTGGGAATCCGTTCAACCATTACGAGATTATCCCAGCTTTTGAAAGAACATGATGAAGAGCTGTGGCGTCATCTTGAGGTCACTTCCAAAGTAAGACAGTGTCTAGTATATATTCTATCTTTTCACAAGTCCCCTTTCAGTTTAATTCTTGATGCTATAGTTAGTTATTAATAATTATTTATTTGCACAATGCATGATAGCAATATCTATGTTATGTTAACGTTGTCTATTGCTATGCTAGTCTGGTATATTAAATTTGTTAAATAAGCTAAATAAAAAATAAACAAGAAAATGTGGCTCCTCTCTGCTCCTTTTAATGATATGACCTTCTCAATGTTAGTAATTTTATTTTGGCTGTTATTATTTGTTTGTTTTCACTAGCAAAGTTTACGATAGTGGTGCATTTTTCACCGCATTTTACGGAAATGGGTAAAATTTTAAGAACATACTTGCATGGGTAAGATGTATAAGAATGTGTACTTATGTCATCGTCTATAATTGGTGGCTGTGAGGTGATATGTAGGGGATAGTGTATTGAATGTACCATTGTATGTATTGTGTAGTGTCACGCAAATGACTATTTCTGCGGAACTCATCTCCTTGAATCAAATGATTGTGGTGATTGTTCATTTTATCATGATATTGTGGTTAATATCTATTTCTGTCTTGTCTTTCTTGTAAAGCCGATCTAAGTTGAATGGGTCATTACGAATAGATTGACAAAGGTCAAATTGTTCCACAACTCGGTTAGTTTGATAAAACCCTACAATTATGAAACATATAAGAGGAACAACAAACGTCAACATTTCATGTGCCTTTCATCATCTCTGATAAGGAGTCTACAAAATTTGAAACAAAAAATTATTGTTCCATAACTCGATTAGTTTGATAAAACCCTACAATTATGAAACATATAACGGGAACAACCACTGTACTTACAAGAGAAACGTCAACATTTCATGTGCCTTTCATCATCTGTGATAAGGAGTCTACAAAATTTGAAATAAAAAATGTATTTAGCATACTTAAGACTGAAATATGATAAATAGAGCTTAAGAGATTGATTATCTCTTTGCTGATCCTTGTTATTTATACAAGAAAATTATATTAGGAATACCAAGAGGTACAAGAAAAGGCTCCATTTAGGTAATTAATGCTAATAAGAAAAATAAGAGGACAGATTACATAACCTATCTAAACAAGTTAAGTTATATAACCAAGATAAACTATTTTGAAAAAATAATTAATAAAATAGATCCAATTGGAATGAATTTCAGTAGTGCATCATTAACGACCTCCTTTGATGATAAGCAATCAAACACTTACCATAATAGGTGAACTGCATAGGTAGGTGTGTTTGTCCTTTATGGAGGGCGAGGCCACCTATCATAAACAATTATTATATTTAAGTAAGCATTAAGAATGTAACTATACAAATTGTTGTAGTTAAAAGTAACTTTTTCGCTAGTGGAAAACCAAGGCCATTTAATGTTTGATAGTTGGAGAAATGCATGGAATTCGGTCTCAAGCTCATGATTGGAGAATTAACATGCAGCATCCAATGTTGTTATGATAAAGTCGACTCTGATCCAGAGTCTGATAGAGATATGTTAATACATTTGAACTCCAACTGTAATTTGACATGTAATTTAGGTATATCAATAATAAAAGATACATCAAATGAACTATACTAGCTGATGTATCTGACATCAACAAACTCTTAATGAATGAATGTTAAGATGTGTATTTGTGCATGTTATAACGTTGTTGCTTGCATCATCAAGTAGTGGTTGAAAAACAGTGTTCAACCAAGATAATTTAATTTAACTTTGCAATACTTGCGGGTGGAAATGACCCCAAGTAGAGGTTTGCACATATACTCGAATTTAACATACTTTATGAAAAAAAAATTAAACAAACGATTAGATTAAGAAAAAAGTCAAAAAAGAGTCAGACATGTCTGCACGACATCTTTAAAAAGTATAAAAATGAGAAGTTTTGCATGCAAACACAACTTCTTTAACAAATTTCTAAGTACAAGTTATTTGAATATTTTTTTTAAGTTATACCAATTTTTGTAAAATCTAGTGAAAATTACACCATTATTGTAAATTTTCCATTTATATTGTTTCATGTTTCTCTCTTTATACTGTTTCTTGTTTCTCAACTAGTTAAGTGATAGTGCATTTAACTAATCATAATACCTTTTTTCATGTTTACTTTCTCATGATTCAACCACGTATGTGCTTGTCAGAAATGACTCATTTTATAGTTCTGGATGCCAGGTCAATCCTCAATTCTATGCATTTAGATGGATTACTCTCCTCTTGACTCAGGAATTCAATTTTGCTGACAGCCTTCACATTTGGGACACTCTTTTAAGCGATCCGGACGGTCCTCAGGTACAATTCATATTTAATCTTGTCCTATTATTGACTGGAATTTAGAATTATGGTCCACTGCCTCTTATTTGGCGACAATGGCAAGACAGTTGAGGTTGCATTTGATGTTGTCAAGTTACTTTTTATATAAAGCTATTTTTACTTGGCAAAAAACAGGGAAGATTTTTTCTCTACACAAGTAAAGATCAACGCTATATATTCGGATGGGAAGAGAAGAGAGAAACATAGGATAAGGAAGTAGGTAGGTTAGAATAGAAAAGGAAAAAATTGGTGAGAAATTAAGGGGAAATAAAAATTGGTTGGTTGAATAGAAATAACAAGTATGTAGTGGTTTAAATATGCTTTTACTTTTTCAAATTGTGGGCACCCATTCATTTGGTTCTCCAACTGATATTTGGATTTTCCGAAATGTTATTATTAGTCTTCAAGATTAAAAGACATTAATTAATGATATTTATGATGCGACAAATGATGGTCTACTCAGCATTGGTCACGTGGATTTAATTTAGTAACATGGTTTATTGAATGTTTATTAAAGGCTTAAATATGTTCAGTCTTCCAACTCAGGTATCTTGTTTCTTTTGGTTATTCGATTAAATTTTTTTCATTTTTTTAGTTTTTTTTAAATAATGTTATTTTAGTTCCTGAGGTTAGATAGCATTGGTAATGTTGATGATATCACAAATTATGATCTATTCAACATTTGTCACGTAACTGAGTGAGTTTTCTTAAAGTTTATTAAATTTTTGTTAACTTCTATGTTATTTAAAATGACAATATTTTGGTCATTTGCACAAATGGGTTTGCTCTGAAAACTAAAAGGATGACCAACAACCATTCATCACTACTGCCTTAGTCTCTGACAAGATGTGGTGCTCATTTTCTTACTTGATCTCGTCTTGATGGAGATGGAGACTTCGGCCAGTAGAAGACTCTTGGAGTGGTGGAAGCTTGGATGTTTTGGAGTGTATGAAGTAAGAAGAGTGGTGGAAAGTGTATTCTAAGCAGAGGACTTGGCCAAACTCACAAGGAAGATGGCTTGTGAGTAGTCCAAATTAGGATGGAATTCCTAGGGTGACTAAAAAACAAGTGAGATGCAATTTTAGGAGAATAACTCTCCTCATTCACAAGTGATTTTACAAGAGGTGAGTGTTCCTATTTTTATAGGAGTCTTGGTTGAACTTTGAAAGAGCAAAAGGGGAGGGAAATTCAATTTCCCACGTGTTCCCTTAAGATTCGGTGCCTCCCCTGATCTAGCACATGGGGTCGCACTTTGTATGCTTTAGCACATTTAACATGTGTTAAATGTTAGGCAAGCTCCATGCGCGTCCTAGGGTTTGTCCATGACTGGCCAAGGATTTGTATAGGGCTTAGATCAACCCAATTTAAACCCTATCAAGACTCTTCTAACTATTTACAAACCCTACACTACATTACTACACTACAAGGTCCAAATACCCCAGCGTACTTGGCCTAAATACAAGCCTAAATATCCTAGACTACCTAGTCCAATTACAAGCCTTCTTATTCAGATTTTATACATTTTATTATACACTAGGGATAACCCATGATGAGAGTAGCTCAATGTATCGATATGAATAGCTGAAATATTGGGGACCTCAAAAATCTTTTATGAAATTATAACGGAAACCATAATGGTTATGGTGGAAGCATTGTGGTTAAATGACATACAATGTATACATATTATGCAAATAATAATAACTAATAATAAATATGAATACCATAATTGTTATGCAAAAATAATGAAAGAGAATACCATAACTAATAATAAATATTATGTTTAGAAATTCAAATAATAATAACATCAAATCAAAATACCATAAATTTTAAAACTTAAACTAACAACAAAACATACAATGAATATCTTAAATTTCTAATTATGTGACTCTTGTTTAGTCCCAACATAATTGTGTTCAATAATATTCAATGGGGCATATCCCTCCTCTTTCCCTTAAGAGAAACTCTTGTCAAAGTTAAATAATTTTTAAACTCAGAATCAGAGTTATAATGCAACTCATTCCCAACCCCAATTTGAATCTTCTCTTTATCCCCCCTTGTCGAGGTTGAACTTGTACCTGAACCTTTCTTAGAAGCATGGAAAGATAATGACAATACCACCACTTGATGACTGTTTTCTTTTATTGGTTGCTTGTCTCCTTGTATAAATCATCATCGAAAACCAACTCATTTCCCCCTCTCCATTGTCATTATCATCATCTACTTGTCCCACTATCCACTCATTACACTCATCAATGTCATTCAGTATAATAGGGTCTATTTCATCTCTATATTGTATCTTTGAGCAAGTTGTTGGTTCTACTTTACATAACCAAATCATACAAGCTTTTGTGGTCCAACCTATTCCTTTTTTTAATGAATCTGCATTATGAATAAGTAAAATGTGAAATAATTTCTTTCTACATCCTATAAAAAAGATAATAATGAAATGAGTCATGTTATGAATAAGAACAATAATTATTACTTACTCATACACTCCAATTGCGCTTACATCTTGACGAACTACATGTCAAACATAAAATCTTGATTACTAGCTTTTGTAAGTTGGGAGTCGTGTGTCCATAATTCTTTCACCATTAAAAGCAAAGAAAGTAACTTATAATGTACCATTATATGATATAATTTCTTTCTTAACGCAATTTAGAAAGTGTTTAAGTGTCTCACCTAGGGTCTTTCTTGGTTCTTTGGCAAAGTCATCACCGAAGAGTCCACTTCCATTCTTATGAAAAGGCATCTCAATTAAAATATTTTGTGCTCTTCTTTACTTGGCACCAACTTCTTGATGCAAGCATACAATCCATTTCTAGGTTGGAATAATAGAACTATAGGTTCAAAAAGTGACCAGCAGCATGCAAGGGGCGAGGAAGTTGACATGTCTATCTATTATCAATAATTGTAAATAATCCTTGTATTTACTTCCATTATTATTGAATGACTTCATTATTGTTCCCTTAACTGCTTTTCCCCCTATCTACTGGACGAAGTACATGAACAAGAGGAGTCATGACTTTGAGAGTAAATACGACATGATTCCAAATGAAGGCATAAGAACAATTTTTGTAGTTTTTCTTCCCTTAGCTTTGTTAGACAACTTGTCCTTGCTCCATTCATCTTAAGTGAACATCTTTCTCAAATTTCCCTTCTCTTGATGCAACATTTGTAATGATAAATAAGAGGTAGCAAAACTTGTAACTACGTGTCTTACCAATCTTCTTAAATTGTCACAACAAACTCAAGGAACTAGAATGACTATAGATAAAGCCAACAAGACTAACTCCTCGTTGAATTGTCTTGTTTTTCATATGAAGCTTTCCAATGTCTTCAGGCATCAAATCTATACAATGGGCAGCATAAGGAGTCTAATAAAGATGAGGTCTTTTCTCGTCCAATAATTTACAAGTCAACACATAATTGTTTCCATTCTTTGTGATAACTTGAACAATATTTTCTTCTCTAGTTTTCTCTATAAGGGTATAAAGCATCTCAAAGAGCTTTACCCCTTTCTTCACAAATTTAGAACCATTAATGGACTTGACAAACATTTTCCTTGTTAGGAAGCTCACCAAAAACTTAATCAAACATCGTTGCTTCTGGGCAATCCATGCATTTGACATAATAGGACAACCATATTTGCTCCACTACAATTTATGATCTTTCAAAAACCTTTTAGTGTAGTCAACCTGGCTGAGAAGTGGAACTCTAATTTCATGGATAGGAGCTCGCAAATTAGGTTCATAAACACCTGTAGTATCAATCATATCTTAAAAACTCTTCATTCTTACAAGGTTAAATGATAAGCTTGCATGTTACCAAAATCAAGCAATATATTGATGAAGATGCCTTTAAATTTTTTTCACATTTTAGCTTTTCTTTTTTTCTCTTCTCTGTTGCAGTATTTGCATTTCTACAAAACATTATTGGTTCTTTTCTTCCACCATCATCTCTCCCCTTATCATTACTAGTAGTGGAAATTTCAACTTTGTCTTTACTTTCATTATTATCATAATTAGCACTATATACGGGGTAGTCACTTTTTTCTTTAAATAATTTCTAAAGTTTCCTCTTTCATTTTTTGGAGTCTAGGTTCAAGCAACAACATTTCCCTTCTTTGCCTTTAACTCTAGTAATTCCTCCTTTCTTAACTTTTCCACATTGATTACATATAATTGTATTTAAGTTTGTTTCATCCATCAGAAGGCGATGTTTCTGGCCTAGGTCATTTATGTGTGATGTTTTTGAATTGTCCTAGTTATTGGTCATTATTGTTGCTGGAAAATAGGTATATTTTTCAGAAAATAATTATAAAGGAAGTGGAAAAGAAATAATTAGGAACAAGGCTCTTGCTGAACAAAAATATTTTGAAAAAAGAAAAACACTTGCAATTAGTGGCCGTGGCAGGCAGTGGTGGGCACTTGGTTTCTTATGTTCATGCATATAAGTGCCGTCACAAATCCCGAAAAAATTCATAGCCTTTCTCGTATATTCTGAAATATTTCTCGTGTTCTAACGAAGTGCAAGTGAGCCACCATCGATGAGGAAATCAGGACAATTTATTATCAACTGATATTCAGCTGTGTTAGACTGCTTTTACTTAAAAGTTGAGGTTTTTTTTTTTTTTTTTCGTAATGGTGTTGCACTTCATTTTACTTCAAACGCATTGTCATATGGTAAAGGAATGAAGATTCATCCTGGCATATGGTTGTTATAACTTGTAACAATGAAATATTGGAATATGTAAAAAAATTTATTCATTTTGCATTGCGCTTCATTGTGCTCAAATGATGAGTGGTTCGCTTTCGGTGTTGCTACTTGCCACTTTAAATTTGAAACTGTTTTATCTGCCTCCAAGTACTTTATAGTTTTAGCAAAAATCAAAAAGTACTTTATTATAGTTCTTTTATGAAGTTGAAATATATGAAAATTAACACATACTCTGCAGGAGACTCTTCTTCGGGTATGCTGTGCAATGCTTGTTCTCGTTCGCAAGCGCCTCCTTGCGGGTGATTTCACTTCAAATCTCAAGTTACTGCAAAATTATCCTACCACAAACATTAGTCATTTGCTCTATGTTGCCAACAAGTTTCGTGTACAGTCAGTCTAATGTTTCTCTCCCATTGTCCTTGCCATTTTGCTTTTGTACTATCTCTTTCAAATTTGTATGCTTGTAAATGGCATTTAAGTGTGAGCCTCAGTGCAGTGCTGTTTATTTATTTATTTTAGTTCTAATATTTCCGTAATTTTTGTGTGGGGAGTCAATGTGAGCTCGGTTAAATACGCTTATATTACCATAAACTGTTTATTTTTTTTATTTAACTTTTTAACGGTTTACCTCCGCATGCGAGCTTGATGATGTTCACTTCTGCCCTCTATTCTAATGAACACATTGCTAAGACATTAAAAAAAACCTTGCAAGTTGAAGTTATAATTAAAATCTTTACACATCAATCAGATAGATAAAATTAAAATAAATTTAAAATTTTAATGACTAATTGCTGTGAATTTGTCTGACTATCTTTAATGATATCTCCTATTTCTGGAGGTGGCAATACGAGAGGTCGGTCGGATAGTAAATTTGTGTTAGTTTGGCTTATCCGTATTCTCAATGAAATGAAGTTTTAGGTCTGGCTTAGATCTAAGTCAGGTCATTAATTCATTTCGACTCCTTTTAAAAAAAGAAATGAAATTTAATAATTTGAAGTGAGAGTTTAAAATAAAATATGTATTTTTAAAATTTAATTTTAGTTATAAATATTATGATTTGATATGTAAATTAATACATGTTTCAATAAAATATTTTTTTATTACTTTTATTATAATATTTTTACTTTTTGAATAAAAATTTTATTAATAGGTCATCAATTAAACATGATTTTAATTGTAAGAGTTTTGTTATAACTAACTCATGATTTTAATGGTAAGAAATAATGCATACGCAAGACAACTCAAAAGCTACATAAAGTTATCATAAAATTACATGCATGACAATCTTTACAAAGGCCAGTTACATAAAATTAAGATAAAAGTCTACCCAAAGATCTAATGTTCAGAATGATACGAAGATTGGACGAAAACAATAAATGAGTACTTGTCATATGCATGTAGTTATCAGAAGAAGGAATTCAAATCGTGAGATCATTTATGAACATTAACTCAATATCTCTAATTTGATTATGATATAGTGAATCAACTTTCTGAGCTTTTGAATACTTTAAAGAGAATTATAGAGTTAAAGTGGTCTAAGGTTTAACATGTCGACTACTGTATGAAAACGTGTTAGTGTAAAGTCAGTCATGCACGGAAAAGCTCAGGCCAAAGGACAATTTAACAAACAAACTCCAATAGTCCTTAGTTAAACGTCCATAAATAGAAGTCATTTTACGTAGAGAAAACGAATGTTTTACATATGATTAAATGTTAATTGAATACGTTGGGCACAAAAGATAGAAAAACTTCTAACTGCTAAAAAATCTTTCATTGTGTGACGTAATGTAATTCTCCCGTGTTATCAGGAGTAATGTTGTACTCAAATGGTCAGAAATAACATAATCTATTTGCACTTTATTCGAAAGAACCACAAAAAAGATAACCATTAATGAATTTGTGTTTTCGAGTGAGTACGAAGTAACAGTATAAGAATATTTGTAATAAATTTGATTAGGTTGAAATTTTAGAGTTTGTAAATGACAATCTAACTAGGGATGGTTCAATATAAAAACAAAAAAGTTATTAATTGTACTTATTTTTATATGACAAAAAATTTCCAATTCCTAAAATTTGTAATCAAAATACTACTCTATTATACAAAATTTATGAAATTTATTTAAGAATCCCTGATAAAGATTTAATCTTATATTATAATCGATTTCAAAAATTTTCACCAAATGATTGAGAAAATAAAAAAAAAATGAAAAGAGATTAGGAATGGAGAAGACACCACAATTCAAGATTGATAATATGAAAACACCGTAATTTTGATTGATAAGTTTAGGAAAATTTACCACTTTAAACAAGCAATTCAAATATAGGAATCGAAAGTTCTACTCAAGAACTAAAAGAGAATTTCTCTCACAACGCTAAAGCTTCAAATTCTAACATATATATTATGAGTAAAAGAGTCCACACGAAGTATTTTATATTATGAACCTAATATTCAATGATAAAATCACTAATTACACCCATCCAATAAGCCTTTTAAAAGTAGAAACTAATTTTAAAAAGTCTCTAATTACAAATATTTTAAGAAAAACAAATAGAAGGCCCAATATAAAAATGACACAAAATTAACTCTAAATTACCAAAAAAAAAAAATTCTAGAGATTCTAAATGTGTTGTTGACCCCTCATGCATTTACTGTACCCTCCCTACGTTGGAGAGAATTCTTCCACAAATTTAAACATCTTGTAGACCTTCCCTAAGATCAAATACTAACCTATAGAAAACACCAAACAATACCAAATGAATTCTCTCAAATTACACAACTAATTCAATCTTAAGCAAACTAAGAATAGAAATGCCTTCAAAAGCAATAAAAAGTAAAGAAACGTCCCTAAATGTCCATACAAATTTTATCCAAAACATTGTAAGCATATTTATTTATCAAGTTTATTTATTCATATATCTCCTTTTCTTTTCCAATTTATTTTTGTCATTGTTTCTTGACATGCAACTCTTCCCTAAGGCGACAAAAAAAAAATTGAATTGGAAGTAATTTTAAAAGAAAAGTTAGATTTATAATTTGAAATTAGAAGAAGAATTCAAAGTTTTGAATTCTTTTTTAATGATTTCTCAACTATATTACCAGACGAGGTAATTCTTCCTCTAACATTTATTTTTCTCTATGTTCCTTTTGCTATTCTTTTCTTTTTTTCCTCTCTTTCTTCTTTTTCTTTCTTTTCCTTTTTTTTATGTTTTGTCTTTCTTCTTTCTCCTTTCTTCAAATTTTCTTTTTAACTTTTCCTCTTGCTTTATAATTTATTCCCTTATTTTCCTTGACTTTTCATCAAGTTTGTATAACTTTTCATCATATCTTCTTTCAAATCTTTTTTTCTTCTTTTTCACAGTAAAGAAGAATCATTTTCTTTCTCATGTTAGTCTTCAAAGCATGTCTTATATGAATCAATCGTCTTCTACCAATTACAATATCATATTTTGATAGAAAACACCTTTATCTTTAAGCAGTAGAGGACAAAAATGATTAAAGCTGCAATGTTTGCTAACCCTCTTAACACATGTAATATTTAAACCTAACTCAACTATACTATTTATCGTGTACAGTGTGTATTTTTATCATTTTTTGGTGTAAAAAGTTTTGTTATAGAGAAAGATAAATACTACCAACTATCAAAGAGGTCGCATGAAAAAGAGAAGAGAAATTAGTATTGCATGAAGCACATCTAATGTTTTTTAATGTCCAGGCTCAACAAATGATGAAGCGAGAAAAAAAAATGTTGAAAAGAGTTCAAAGCTACTCATTGGCCAAAAAATGGAATGTAACAATTACTTTCTTGAGCCCTTATATAAAGCAATTCAAGAAATGAGAAACTATGTTGTAAAGTGTTGAAACACTGTCAAAATATTCTTATGTCTTAAAAGCTTTGTAAGAATACTATTTGTGTTTATTCTAGAAAAATAGAAGAGATAGCCTAAACTTTTTATACTTCAAAAGATATAACCTCTCTAGTGAGCAAAAAATGTGATCTTTTGATCACTCAAACTTTGAATTTGTATTGAGTCAGGATTTGTAAAAAGAATACTTAGTTAAATCAGAAGTGACTCTAAAAAATACTGTATTGAGTAAAGAGTAACTTGGGAAAGAATACGACACTATACTTCTCAATGATAATTTGTTTAGTTAAACTTGGATGGTTAGTCAAAAACTGGACATAATAAAATGAACCAATATAAAAATATTGAGTATTTTCTCTTTTCTTAATCTTTTACATTGCATGTTATACCTATTTATTTAACTAAAGAAGGGGGAACTTAAAACTAAATTTGGGAAGCTTTTTAATATATCATAGTATATTCATCTTCTTATTACCTGACTATGTATACTCAAATGATACAAGTGAAAAATTGCAAAAATTTAAATACACAATTGCACTTAATATATTGTTTTCCACAATTGCACTACATTGCATTCATTAATCCTTTAGCTATTAAATAATTGTAGAGAAAAGGGAATACCACACAATATGATAGTTGAATTGTTATTTAATCAAATTCAAAAACTTTTGATGAATATTGTTTAACTAATAGTATTCAGACGATGATTTAGTTTGTAAAGCAATTAGAGCATAACTCTTTCATCGATATATCATGTCAAACGCAACTAGTTAATTCCACTTAATCATTTTGTCTATGATGTTTTGTCAATGGCTTTGGTCAATGATTAACTTATTATTCTTGTATATGAAAGATCACAACTTATGCATGCTTGATCTAAGTTGATTGGTTGAAAAAGTTATGGATGTATATTTTCATAAATAATTTTCGATAAGTTTCGTATGATGAAATAGTAACTATTTTAGTCTAAACAGTCACATCAGATGCAAATTTTACAACTCTATTAAATGACTTTATTAACATAGTTTATTGTTTACTTTACCAAGTGATCATATTATAGTTTTTGCATTTGACCAACCAATACAGAAAGAAATTTAGAAACTTGATTTTAAATATGCTTTGATAAAAGAAACTAGATTCGTATTCTCGCAAAGACTCTTCTTCTTGAGTTAGTATAGATGATAATAATATGTAAAGTAGAGAAGATAAGGACGAGAAAGAATACTTATAGAAATTTATGTTGGTTCATCTTTCATAACATATCACATCTAGTTCTTGACCGAAAATCAAGTTCAACTAGGCAAATTAGTGTTGCAAAGTACATTAGAGTATTTTTTGGCTCGTAGTCACTCATGTGTAATCCATGGGTTATTCTTTTTCAAGTCACTCCTAACTTAATAAGTATTATTGACTCCAGCCACTCTTGGCTAATGAGTATTTTTACGGATCAAATCCACTTCTGAGTGATCTCATCAAGAAGTATTCTTTCCAAGCCACTCCAAACTCAAATAAGCATTCTTTACCAAGTCACTCCTAGCTTAATCGAGTATTCTTCAAACACCTAGTCACTCTTGACTACTTCCTTGAGTATTGTTTATCTAACATTGACTCGTGATTATGGTCTAACATGAGTATTTCAATAGATTATTGGGTTTGGTCACCAGGGAGGGTTGCGTCTGATGACAAATATAAAATGTATGTTTTCTCTCCTAATTCACATGTTCTTTCACTCTATGAAAGGGTTACATCTTTTGATGAATAGAAATGTAAGCTCTATCTCTCGTTGGTGTTTGATTGATCACTTTTAGTGTTCTTGTTTATCATCTCTTTTAATTTATAAGACAGTTGCCTTATAACTTTGGGCTCTAAGATAATTTTTCTAAAGCTTTGAGGAATGCTCTTATTCTTAGCAACAATTTGGCATAATTCCTCGCTAGCTCTCTTCATCTTTTTCTTGATTGTAGACTTTATATAGATATTTAAAGAATATAACCATCAAGATATTGTTTATATCCGTTAAGCAACTTAAGTTCTTTTGTGATATTTTCTACATTTGTCGAGGTTAAAAATACTTGGTGCATTTAATTATTTTATCATATCTCAATGTCCTTGATATTTGACTATTTTCCTAGGTAGTATAGCTTTTTGCACTAATTCATGGTTAAGTACATATCGTATAAGATAGATAACTTGATCATAGTTGAAATGTTCTTGTGTTAGGAAGTGGGTGACAAAGACAACTTCAACTCTTTTCCCAAGAGATCATTTTATGTTAACTTTAACATGCATTTTTTATGGACCTCTTTGGCTGACAAAGTTAGTAAACATTTCCTACATCCAAATAGTACACACATATGTATATTCAAGACATATAATATCATTTGTGCGTATTGTCTAATCATATGTTTTGGTCATATAAGCTCCATATCAAATGTAAAGAGGGACTTGCATAATGTTATTTTGTCTTACAGACAATAATACTTGCGTCTTACATGATTTATTGGTCTGCGAAATTGGGTTAGGGTCCGGAAGTCAATTACATGTAGGGAAGGTATTAGTATCCTACAACGCCAGTCTTAAAACGGTACCTTTAATCAAATGAGTAAGACTAGTGTGGTTTCTTAGCATGTTTATTTTTCTAAAAAAAAAACAAAAACAGAAATACAAGTAGAAACAATTTTTTTTTGGACCTGACAAGGATGAACCTTGGTTCTACGTATTTCCATCCATGATGGAAAATGAGGGCTTATGTAACTGGATAGAAAATGATTGTTGGTGTATTTATTTATTATTTATTTATATTTTTTAATGTTTGAAAATTTGATATTTGGAAAATTTGATAATTTTATAGTTTTGGAAATTTTAATATTTTAGGACTTTTTAGAAAATTTTAAAGTTCGAGATAATGACTATTCATAATACTCTTGATAAGTCATACCGTTAGCGGAGATAATGTAAACTATTTATTTTTCAGAAAAATATATCTTTTATTTTTTTAAAAGGATATTGAGTATAAGATGATGTGGACGATACAAATACCCAAATAATGATTATTTCCAAAGTTTTTCACTAAATATTGGATGATGCATGCAATCATTTTGATATCTAAAAGAATTATTCTAAACGTACTATTTATGTATGAAAATATTTTAAATAATAAAATTAAATGATGCGTACTATACAAATATATCAATTTATTTACAAGTTGTAATGTACAAAGTTCTTTTTAATTATTGCATATGGAAAGAAAATAAAATATGGTAGTGTTGTACTCATAAAAAATTACAAAATATTTAATAGAGATGTCAAACCAAATACACAAACCTAGTTTTTATTATATATATTTTTAAAAAGAAACAAGCAAAGCTAGTAGGTGGATAAATAAAACGTGGTATGTAAATAAAAAAAGAGGGTGCAAATAATGATGTGAAGGGTTGTCGGAGTTGTAATTGTTGTGTTTTTTTGTTGATTTGAATGATGATATTGAAATTGAGATTCAATAAGATATGAAATGCAAATAAAATTATACCTGTGTAACCTACTAGTGTCCACTTTGATTCTAAATGGCTTATTGTGAATGACTTTTGATTGTGAATGAGAAAAGAAAGGGATGATAGAATGAAATATGGTGGTGTTGTTTTTGGTTGGAACCTTATCCTTGTTGAGTTTAAGGGTTATTGCAATCAAATATGGGACACAAAGAATTTTAAATGAGAAATAAAATCAGAATCTTTAAATTGTAATAAGTCTAAAAATCTTTAAATTGAAAATAAAATCAGAATCCTCAAATTATAATAAATCCAAAAATCTTAAAATTAAAAATAAAATGAGAACTTTCAAGTAATAAATTCAAAAATTTCCAAATTTAAAAATAAAATCAGAACCCTCAAATCATAATAAACATGAAAACTACACTGAAATTTTAAAGCACTCATTTTAATTTTTTTTAAAAAAATATTTTATTCTTCTAACTAATTAAAAACTTTTTTTTATATATATTATTTTAAAATCAATTAAATATACTTTTTGTTTTATTTTTCTTTTCAAAAATAATTTTATTTGTTATGTAAAAATTGGGTATTGAGACTCTTTAATATATTTGATGTGAAATAAATTAGGTAAATTTAAAATACTAAACAATGTGTTTAGTATATTTTTTTAGCCAAATACAAATAATGAATGTAATGATTATGGATTTAAAAAATGTTTTAAATTTATATTTATTTTGAATTAAAAAAATAATCAAGACATTAAGATGAAAATTAAATATAAGAAAAAAAATGAAACATTAAAATATATTAGTCTAAATAATTGTGATGACATTATATATATATATATATATATATATATATATATATA
>Ga0099824_1002465_pt1 | contig 27050 bp, 7 predicted proteins | sample SiratrowhiteBW_FD_76837 | JGI IMG/M metagenome (GOLD analysis project Ga0099824, IMG submission 76837) | Root nodule microbial communities of legume samples collected from California, USA - Siratro white BW | ecosystem: Host-associated > Plants > Roots > Nodule | place: USA: California...
ATATAAAAAAAAAAAAAAAAAAAAAAAAAAAAAAAAAAAAAAAAAAAAAAAAAAAAAGAAAAAAAAAAAAAAAAAAAAAAAAAAAAGAGGTTGAAGAAAGGGAAGGGAAGGTACCTATGAGAAGAGAAGCACTGGCTTCGGGGATGATGTAAACCTTCTTACGACGGAGAACGTGGCCGAGGACGAAGGACAGGACGAGCATCATGATCTGCAGAAGGATTCCGACGCCGGCAGCTTGCTGGTCCTTGCCGGGAGCCTTGCGAGCGTCGGCCGGAGAAATTTCAATCTCCGACGCCATTATCCGATTGCGGTTGGATCGCCGAGTTTTTGGCGAATCAGAACAGAACGTTGTTCTCTCAACAGCTCTGTTCTGATCAGATTCTCTCTTTCAATTCCTTTTCTCCACTCTTCTTACCTCTACGACTCAACTTCTGCAAAGAACAATAAATAATAGTAAAAAAATAAACACGTAATTTAACTAGAATATTAAAAAATCTGTGAATATAAATTATTCACTCTTTCCTTAAGACTTTTAATCAGTAAATAGAGTAGAAATTCATTCATCTAATAACATTTTGTATATTTTACATTAGTTTTTGGCCTCGTTTTTTTCACCATAACTGATTAACGGTCTAACAATTTCTCCCCACCGTATCAGCCATGTATACCACCACAGATTAACAAATTGACCTTCTAGAAAACACTGTATATATTCGAATCTACACTATTTCTGATTAAAATGGTAATAAAAAAAAATAACATGAATGGTATCTGAAAATTAAATTCACAAAAGTACCGAGTAAATAATAAAATATTTTATGAATAGAAGATAATTCATCCTTTGTCGAATGTCACTAAATCCTAAGAGAAATATTTTTTTAATTAATTAACAATGTAAAATCCTTTGTAATTAGTTATGTGTATTGACCATTGATTCTTATAAAACCAAGGCGAGTCAATTTTTCATTTTTGAGTGTGCTGAGTCACGCAACAAGAAAAAGTGCACTTTTGACTTTTCCTTACATGACAAGAGAAAAGTGTTTCTACTTTTAATTTTAAGAATTTTATTTAAGATAAGAAGTGTTTTCTTCTTATTGTTCTTCTTCTTTTTCATGAGGTTGATTGTTTTATTGGCATGTAGTACGATTGTCGAAGTTTTTTTCTCTTAATAATAAAAATTATTTAAATTTAAAAATACCTACTGTAAAAATCAATAAACTTAATGTATATTAGTTTGTGATAAAATCAAATATATAAAGTTTATATTTTGAATATATATACACTGTATAATTATAGAAGAAACTTATTTTATTAAAAAAATTAACCAAAATTAAATACAAAGTGATGTTGAAAATTGAATATTGTATTTAATCGTATCAATCAAAATGTTCACTTTTAATTGATTATAAACTTAGAGGTTATAAATTTTATGGTATTTTATTATAAACCATTTGGCTATCTGGAAAATAAAACTTAAAAACCATTAAAATAACACAGTGAATGTAAAAAAATAAAATAGATATATTCATTTTGAAAACAATCAAAATTAAATAATAGATAACCTAATTAACTAAAAATATAAAAAGAAAAACTAAACTTGATCATAAATATCTAAATTTAAATATTAAAAAAACCATTTCGGACGAGAAATATTGGAAATTTTTTTAAGATTGAAGTCCTTGTAATCTAAGAGAATAACATAAGAGTATTAAATACTCTTAATAGTATTAAAAGAGTAAGATTATGTGAATACCTATTAGGAAATTAATCATGTTTATAAGTTTTTTATTTAAGATAAAATATCTAAAGATAAGTTTTGTTTATTAAGTATTGACAATTGAGTTAATTTAAACCAAATCAATTATCGCGTAGTAGTGTATAGGTGGATAATATATCTCTCAATATCTTATACTAGAGTAATATATAAGTTCTTAATCTTCAAATTCATAAATGAGATGTAAATAGACCAATTTAGTAAATGTAAAAGCTCTTAGTAATGGTTGAGTTTTGATTTAAGGGACCAATTATGAAGTTATGTTTTTACAACAATCTTTGCTTTATGTACTTTTAATAAAACCTGTTTGGCTTATTTAGTTATTATGACGAAGGTGTTTTTCATATTAATGATATGTTGTTACTTTTCTAAATGTTACATTTGTGTAGCATAGCATTATCCTAATATTTAATGTTTAAGTATCACTTAGTTTTCAAAAAATGAAGAGTTTTAAACACTTTATATATCCTTACTATAAAAGCTTTTCGTTTTTGCTAGTGTTTTTACTAGAATTTTTGCGCACATTTTTTTGTTTTTTTTTTCTTTTGTTTATGACCTGTTATTTAAATACATATTTGACAATTTTTTTAAAAATATTATTTAAAAAGAACAACATTAAATATAATTATTGATCATGGGGCAAATACCCTCGGTTAAATAGTAAAAAAATAATATTCAAATAAGTTTTATCTTCTTTCTTTTTTTAATAAACGACACCAGTTTTTACTCAAAGTTTGAACGTTTATTTAAATTTATATTTTGGAGTAATATATTATAGATAATTAGAATGATTATATTTTGTTAAAAAAATCATAGTTTACAAACTTAATGAAAGAAAAATCGAGCTTAAACCGTTTTCAGAAGAAAAAGCAGAATAAAAATAAATAGTTAAAATGATTATTTTCAAAATTTTGTAGTTTATAAATTTACAATAATATGTATGTTTGGAACTCAAAAAATAAATTTATATCTTTAAGGGCTGTTTGTAGATATTCATACATGCCTACAAATATAAAAAAAAAGTAAAATAAAATTTCGAGAACAACTCAAGCTGAAGGCAAGTGAAAGTTTAGTCTCAAATTTTTTTTCTTTAATACCATGAACATGTTTCAATTGACCGAGTTATCTTCTGGAATGCAAATTATTTATTTATAAAACCACATTTTTTAATTTAATGATCTGAAATAAAATCATCTAAAGTAGTATCATTATACTAAATTATTGAATTTGAGGTATTATATATCCTTGATATCATGAAAATTAATTATATATTTTAAATATCATCATTTTAAAGTTCGGCAAATCCGTCATACTTCCTTTTTAAATATACATCTATAAGTTCTCTCTCTCTCTCTCTCTCTCTCTCTATATATATATATATATATATATATATATATATATATATATATATATTAATTAAGTAATCTTAATTCATATGAGATTTTTTGGTGTAAAAAATATTGTATTGTTTATTTTAATTTGGAGTAGGTGGACTCTCTAGTCCAGATCATGTAATAATATGATTAACTTAGGAACTAAAATGAAAAAAAAAAAGTGAGAGAAAAAACGAAAGAATATAATAAAAAAATAATTCGAAATAATAAACACATTTTTTCTTCTAATTTAATAAATATGTTTTTATTCGATATGATATTATATTTATAATAATGTAAATTATTTTAACATACAACGTAAAATATAGCAGTTGAGAATGTCGTATGGGTATGGTAGAGTTAGTTATAACTGAACTTCATGGTTGCGTGGTTGAAGCACAAGTATGGTAGCGTCCAGTGGGAATCACAGTAGGAGCAGTGGACGATGATTCTTAACCTTAGACAGAACACGAGTTCCACACTCAATCTCAACCACTTTTCAAACATCATCGGAATCATCAAACATTCTTTTCACCACCAAACTTTCACAACAAACTTTTCGTCATCATCTCTCACTCACTTCGCCAAAGACATTTCCCAAACCAACTCCCTAATCGCCTCGCACGTTCGCCGAGGCGATCCTGTCTCCGCATGGATCCTCTTCCACTCTCTACATCGCGCGCGTGCCGTTGTCGACGCCTACACTTTCACCTCCGTCTTGCGCGCTTGTACTCTCTTGCATATTTCTCAGCTCGGGACACAAGTCCATGCGCAAATGCTCAAAACCGGTGCTGATTCCGGAACCGTCGCGAAAACCTCGCTGCTGGATATGTACTCCAAGTGTGGGTCTTTGGACGAAGCGGTGAAGGTGTTTGACGAAATGGGTCAGCGAGATGTTGTCGCTTGGAACGCTTTGCTTTCGAGTTTTTTGCGGTGCGATCTTCCTGTTGAGGCTGTTGGGGTTCTTAGGGCAATGGGGAGGGAGAATGTGGAGCTTAGTGAGTTTACTTTGTGTTCTGCGTTGAAGTCTTGCGCTTCTTTGAAGGCGTTGGAGCTTGGAAGGCAGGTTCATGGTTTGGTGGTGTGTATGGGGCGTGATATGGTTGTTTTGAGCACTGCTCTTATTGATTTTTACTCCAGTGTTGGGTGTGTTGACGATGCTTTGAAGGTTTTTTACAGTTTGAAGGGTTGGAAGGATGAAATGATTTATAACTCGATGGTTTCTGGGTGTGTTAGGAATAGGAGGTATGGTGAGGCATTTAGAGTTATGGGCTCGGTGAGGCCCAATGCTGTTGCGCTTACCAGTGCTCTGGTGGCTTGCTCTGAGAATTTGGATTTGTGGGCAGGGAAGCAGATGCACTGTGTTGCGGTTCGGCAGGGTTTTACTCGTGAGACTCAGCTGTGTAATGCTCTGTTGGATATGTATGCGAAATGTGGGAAGGTTTCGCATGCCCAGTCGTTGTTTGATGGAATTTGTGAGAAGGATGTGATTTCTTGGACTTGTATGATTGATGCCTATGGAAGAAATGGGCAGGGGCCTGAAGCAGTTTTGCTGTTTCAGGAGATGACGAAAGAAGGGAGGAAGGTGTTGCCGAATTCCGTGACTTTTTTGTCTGTTTTATCGGCTTGTGGTCACTCTGGACTGGTGCAGGAAGGCAAAAAATGTTTCAAATTGTTGAAGGAGAAGTATGGTCTTGAACCAGATCCAGAGCACTATGCTTGCTACATAGATGTCTTAGGCCGAGCGGGTAACATAGAAGGGGTATGGTCTGCGTATCACAATATGGTTGAGCAGGGTACTAGGCCTACTGCAGGAATATGGGTAGCATTGTTGAATGCCTGCAGTCTTAATCAGGATGTTGAAAGAGGGGAATTGGCTGCAAAGCATCTATTGCAGTTGGAACCCAATAAATCTAGCTATATTGTTCTTGTATCAAACTTCTATGCAGCCATTGGCAGGTGGGACCGTGTTGATGAACTGAGAAGCATCATGAGGACAAAAGGGTTGCTCAAGGAAGCTGGGAATAGTTGGATCAATGTTCAGGGCTTCAACCAACATGCCAGGTCACTATCTGTTTGATTGTTCAGCTAGATGGGAGTGAATCTTTACTGCTATTGGGGGGATTTCTGGTGTACTTGCCAATATAAAAGCATCAATAGCTACATTTGATCCTGCGATGCGTATCTATCTATCAACCCTCATTCTTGCAGATCATTGATTAGCATTGATGTTGACAGATCAACCAGTAAGTTACTTCCTTTGACTTGTAAGAAGTGGTTCATATGATTTGATTCACGATCAATTCATCATCAGTGACAGACAGGTTCTGAAATAGTACACTCGTGATTGTGTCTGACATATAGAGAGGAATGTACCCTAGTGCAGCGTGTATATAGTTAATAGTCAATCTTTTAAAAGTACAAAGTTGTTTGCCCAAGATCAATTATGGCCATTGCTTTTACTGTGTTGCTTTATTACTTGCTTAGTTTCAGTTACGTAATTATTGTTGTTTGCTTACTATTTACACATTTCTTAGCTTGTCTTTTGGTATTCATAATCACAAATTTACAAATAACATGTGGCCTTGAACTGTGCAGAAGCTATGGTGGGAACTTACAAAGGCAATAGGTACCAGTCAGAACTTACAAAGACTAATTGGTCTTGGAACGCGACCTGAATCAAAATAGAAACTTACTACACAGATGTTTCTTAATCAATATTTGGATTGGAGCTTATAAGTTCTCCTTCTACTGCATTCGCACCATGTTTATGTGAAACTTCCATTTGTGTTTGTATATTATAAACTTCGTAGGTCTTGCAGCTATTCGGCTGGCAGTTAGCCAATCTCATGCTATGATTCTCGAAGAATTTATCCATCTCTGATGAATTGTTTGCCTCAGGTGTTGCAAAAGATGCATCTAGGTTCGAAGTACAGTGGTAATTTCACTGCTACAGTATCAAATAAAGAGCAATGTATTAAGAAGTTTGGAGCTCCGAATTCCGTTATATTATAAACCTCCAATCCAAGAGTACCTGCCCACGTCAAGAAATAGCCGGAAAAAGTTTCACTTTTGATAGGAAATTGATTGAATTATTGCTTCTTTCCATTTTAGCTGCGACTGAGAAGAGGGGTCGACCTGAAATGAGATATTCTGCAATGATTTTTTGTTTTTGAATATCTGTGAACCAGGGACCGTCATCTTTAAGGTGTCTACGCAACACGCAGATCTGTGACCCGGATGTGGTTATATATCAAGATGTGAAAAGCTTGCAAGAAATAACATCATTTGTGTAAGCATAAAGAACTGCTTATTATTGTTGAAATTAAATGTGGTAGCTGAAGTTAGAGATTGCTTTCATTGAAGTGCATCTTCTATGGAATACTAGCACAAACTATTCCACACGGCATCCCTTTGTTTAAATACGGTAACTGTGAACATGTGCTCAGAATTTTATGCCTTTAAAGTTAGAGATTGCTCTCATTGAAGTGCATCTTCTATGGAATACTGGCACAAACTATTCCACATGACATCCCTTTGTTTAAATACGGTAACTGTGAACATGTGCTCATAATTTTATGCCTTTAATTCATCATTTGGCTGCAATTCGCTCCATTTTAATACTTGACATTTTCTCCTTTGCTGTGGTACCATTTTCTTCTTTATTTTTAGTAAACAATAGTGATAGTTTGATGTGTTGGATTTTTTCCATATAAAATATATTGTTATATTATTATTAATATTATTATTATTATTATTATTATTAATACTAATGGTTACTTTAACAATACGACATTATAGGTGACTAAAGTCTTATTTTGTTTTTGTATTTGATATTGTCATATTGTTTTGTTTCTCTTTTTAAGATACCAAATTATCATCAATAGAAATGTAATAATTTAGAAGCATAATGTTTATAACTTGTGAGTTTGGCTATTTTGCATTCTAGACCATTTTTATTCTCTTTATTTTCGAATGAGGGTGTTTGCTAGTAGCATTAATACTATATATGAATGATTCAAAGAATCAAATCTCAATGGTGTTGACGAGAGTTAAAAAGTTTGGTTAGTATACTAAATTTATCACAAATATAATGTTAAGACGAGTAATGGTTATCATTTAACCTTTTTATCTTCGACGATTTTAATATTATTTTACTTAGTCAAATACAAATTCATACTTAGATATACTTATCCATGTGTTGACTTAATATTTAATATCTTTGTTTTTTTTTCTTCTAAAATATCTAAACATGTTTCTTTTTGTAATGTATCAAAATGACTATTAATTGATCAGGACTTTTTTGTACGACTAAAACTACCAAATTAACGTCATTCACCTATATAGCAAAGGTAAATGCATCTATATGAAAAATGATAATAAAATAATAAATGATGAATTTCACTCTATATTACTCTAAGTTGTTAGATAACAATCTTTAAGATGTCAAAAATTATGCAGTGATTGTCAATAGCCATAAAAAAACCAATGTTACGAGCCTAATTAGATAACTTTTTTTTAATCAACAACAAACCTAGAAATTGTTCTGTATAAATTGCTCACCTATTTTTTTTAATGCAGTTTTGACCAATAGTTGCCATGGAAAAGAAAAGAGAAATATATATCATCTTAATACTTCAAAGAGCATATAATCGTGGCACTCCGTAATTGTTTTGTTAGTTTGTAGAAGAACTAACTTTTAGGTACTATTACAACTTTGATTGACACATCTCAATAATCATAACTTATTGTGGAGGCTTAAGAAAAAAAAAATAGAAAGGAGATATAAATATAAATATAATGCATGGAAGAAAAAAATTATATAACTTATGTAGTACAGTGAAGAGGAAGATTATGTTTTTTAATAACAATAAGCTGCTTAAATTTTTGAAGAAGAGTCAACGTTCCACATGAGAAACAACGTTGGGAAGAGTAAAACATGACCTCTGTCATATTATTATTAGTGGAGAAGAGTTTCACAATTGGTTAAGAATGGGTTGTGAACTACATTAATATACGTAAAAAGGTGTTGGAAAACACCACATGGTAATTGTCAAAGATAAAAAAGTAATTGTATATATCTAAAGTAGAAATGATCCATGTTAAAGATGAGAGAAACAAAATACCATATATGAAAATACTTTAAAAAGTCTATATTAATAAAAAGTGAGATTATCTAAAAAAATATATTAAACCAAATACATGTGAATGGAGATTATACACATGATAATATGAAAAAATTACGAAACGTGTGACTTCATGTTAAATTAGTAAAATTAAGAAACGTTTAGTGCTTACGAAAAGAATAAAAATGTTTATTTTACACATTTTTTCCAAAGACACCAAAACATCCAAAATAGGTATATGTTAGCTGTGTGGCTTGCAATACAACGATGCCAAAGTGAAAAAAAAAATTAAAAAATTAACAAAGTTTTCTATTAAGGTCCTTATAAATTATTAATTGCGAAATCATTAGTTTTATTATCATCAAACGACTTCAATAAATTTTGACATCAGAATTTATTAATCCATATTTTATTTGATTAATATCGATTTTAACTCCTTATTTAGTCTATTATCACTGTTATGACAAAAAGCGAATAATAAAGTGGTACAACGTAGATTAAAAGACACCCACTCATCGCATTAAATTAATTTTATTAAGAATGTTAAAAGATAATAAAATCTACGAGTGGAGGATAAAAAAAAAATTGAAAAAACTCAAATTATTTTATTTTAAAAAAGATATATTCATGCACAATTAATTAAATTAAATTAATAATAAATTGTAGATATAGATTGTAAGTAATAACATTTTAGTTTTTTTTTTTAATGGAAATTTCGTTAGGAGTCCTCTGAGTTTGATGAATTAGAGAGCAGTGTCCAGAGGTTGAAGAAGAAGACGAAAAGTAGCAGTAGCAAACACCTCTGCAATCGGATCCACCGGAAATCGAAGAGCGTCAATGGCATCGAACACGCGTACTTAGAGATCCGAACGTTACCGTCGCCGTCACCGTTCATGCATTTCTGATTGAGCTCATTCTCGACCTCACCAATGGACAAGTCAAGTGCTCTGGAGTACATCAACCAGATGTTCCCCAACGGTACGCCACAAATCCGAATCTCACTTGCAATCGCTTTTATTCCGACGTTTCGCTTATCAAATCCGCGTTTCGCTGTGCAGAGGCGTCTCTCTCCGGCGTGGAGCCGCTGATGCAGAAAATCCAGAACGAGATTCGCACTGTAGATGCCGGAATCCTAGCCGCCGTTCGCCAACAGGTGTTAAAATCTCTTTAATCAACGTCGCCTGATTTGGATTTGTTCCGTCGTTTTCGCTCTCTCATGCCTCCGATTCTCTGATTTCAGAGCAATTCAGGAACTAAGGCGAAGGAAGATCTCGCCGCCGCCACCCGTGCCGTCGAGGTATGCGCGCGTGCGTGCGATGTAGTTTAGTTCCCTGCTTCGACCTCTGTTTTGCGTCGCGTGAGTTTTATCAGTGCCTTGTTTCGTGAATGCAGGAGCTTATGTATAAGATCCGAGAGATAAAAACTAAAGCTGTGCAGAGTGAAACGATGGTTCAAGAAATATGCCGTGACATTAAGAAACTGGACTTTGCGAAGAAGCATATAACTACCACGATTACTGCACTGCATCGTCTTACAATGCTTGGTAAATCTTGCTTTCACTCTTTTATTTGGTGAAAAAAAGAAACGGTTGTTTATTAATGGTTCTTAAGTGCTCGGTTTATCATTTAAGAAATTGAGCTTTAGACAGGTGTGGCTCATTAGTAAGGCTTGCTTGCGACTCTACTTGTATTTCTCTCTTAGTAACATCAGCAATGAGTTTGGCATTAAATAATTTTTCTAATGTAAACATTTAGACTAAGTCGATGCAGATTTAACTTACAAATGCAAAATGCTGCGTCTGTTCTATATGCTTGTTGCATGCTTTGTAGAATTTTAGACGCGTAGACTTTTTTTGATCTTTTACTTCAACAAGCTTACCTATTATATGCAGTCTCTGCTGTTGAACAGCTGCAAGTGATGGCTTCAAAGCGTCAGTATAAAGAGGCAGCTGCACAGCTGGAGGTATCCAATATCATTACTACACTATTTACTGTTGTGTACCTTATTGTTCGGATCTGTGTTATTAACTGTTGATATTTCTGATTATTGTGTTAGTTTGGGATGTATTTGCATTGGAGCCTGTAACTGGGTTTACTTATTAGTTGTTTAGCAGTTTGAGGCTTTCAGTTGCCTCTGCAAAGCGTTAGGGTTTTAACTTTTATGCTTGATCATTGATTTTGAACAATAATTTTTGATTTTTTTTGTTTTTGGATATTTTGTTCTACGTCTAGTGGTAAACAAGGGAAATTAGTTCACTAAAGAATTTTTAAAGGATCATTGATTGAGTCAAATGACATATTTCATTTTGTACTGAAGAGGAAATGTAGTTATTGTGATGCATAAGAAGTCATCTTCATCATTGTAGATATTGAGAGAACTTTTATGAAAAGCAAAGTGATTAATGTGGTGTCTTACCGCAAAGGTGTCTCCTTCTTACATATTTTCCACATTTAATTCGCCTTAGTCAAATGATATAAAGATTGGATAATGTATCGAAATTTTATTATAGGAAGTTCTATCATTGCTCATCTCTATAGATTTCCTAAGGATGTGTAACGAATAGGCTGTTGTTTTTTTATTTTGGAGGAGAAGGGGAGAGGGTACAAATAGACTGTTGGATGTTCCAACTCTACTGACGAAACCTTGTTAGATTTACTAGTTGTTTTTCTTATAGGAATCCACTTCATATTGATTTTTTTTTCTTTTAGGTGTACACCTCTTTTTGCTTTGAATTTGTATCTGCAGCTGGTGGGATATGACTTGGTTGTTTGTTGTTGTTATTTCTGTATAGGCTACTATGTGCGTGAATGCAGCACCTAAGCATGTGTTTTCAGCTGGCCTGGATTTTGTCAGTACTGAACATACACATATCTTGAAAAGCTTTTGGTTTATGTTTCAAACTGGGAGATATGATTAAACATGATTCTAGCATAAGAAACTTTTATGTTGAGTTGAGAATTTTATATTCAGTTTCATTACAAACTTACTTTTGAGATACCAAGTTTCTAAACATAAATCACTAGACTTCAGATTCAATTTTAAGCAGAATATTTTTTTCGAAATTAAAATCATATACTATCAAATGAGGATGTGGTTCAACTTATTTTGAAGAAATAATTGTTTATTGTTTCCAGCTTCCTGAAAGTGCTTAAGCGATTATTTCATTATTTATCGGACAGTGGTGCTTAAACCTGATGCTAAGTGCAATAATTCGCCCAAACACACTTATACTCTAGAGGTCTTATATAGTTTATTTGCTCTGCAGTATCTGATCATGGTTTATGGTCCTTACTTTTCATATATCTGATATAGAAAGTTATGCTTATTGTTTTAATCAACTAATCGTGTAAACTCAACTTCTTGCTTTTGTTTATCTATCGATTTATTCATACTGTCATCTTGTGTTTCAGGCCGTGAACCAATTATGTAGCCATTTTGAGGCCTATAGGGATATCCCAAAGATCATAGAACTGAGGGAGAAGTTTAAGAATATCAAGCAAATACTCAAGTCGCATGTGTTTTCAGATTTTTCTAGGTATATTATTCTTACTGATTTCCATCTTCTGCTCTGTTTGGAAATCTCTATGGGCACTACAATATGAATGGGATATACAATGTTCATTTAGATTGCTCATCTATTATTTTTTTCCTAATCTTTCTTTTATGACATGCTATAACCTCACTAGATGCAGAACCTATTTGATACAAAGAGGCTATGTAACTGGCTTCCCCAATTTTCTGTTTTTGTCTCAGCTTAGGTACTGGAAAGGAGTCAGAAGAAACTAATTTGCTGCAGCAGTTGTCTGATGCCTGCCTGGTTGTTGATGCATTAGAACCTTCTGTAAGGGAAGAATTGGTAAATAATTTTTGCAATAGGGAGCTTACTTCGTACGAACAAATCTTTGAAGGAGCTGGTATGTTTGATTTATGTGCTACATTAATTGTGTTAATTTATTCAGAGTTGTTGTCAAAGTTCTATATTTCGTTTTCGTTTTCCACATTTTTAGAGCTTGCAAAGTTGGACAAAACCGAACGAAGATATGCATGGATTAAACGCCGAATGAGATCAAATGAAGAAATTTGGAAAATCTTTCCAGCTTCATGGCATGTTTCATATAGGCTTTGTATCCTATTTTGCAAGAAGACGAGGTATGTTATTGACTTGTTTGTGCAAATCATCTTAATACAAGTTATATTACAACCGGATCATTCTCGGCTTCTCCATTAAAGAAACCATGGCCATAGTAAAACATGTTTACCCCTTGTTTGTATCGAAATTACATTTTAATTTATTGAATATGAATAAATTTATTGTGGCAGTTTGGGAGTTTTAGTTGAACTTTACTTTTCCTTCCGTCTGATTTTGAATTTCCCATCATTTACCAAAAATTTTGGATGCTTTTGTTGTATATTTTAAGCTATGGTTTTGCAAAAAATTGTGATGGAATTAATCATTTTACAGAATATTGTCATTTCAAATGTACTAAATTTAGTTCTGGGTTATTGTATACAAAAACATTGTGTTTGATACTTGTTTTTACAGAAAACAACTTGAGGACATTCTTGCTAATCTAAAGGAAAAGCCAGATGTTGGAACCTTGTTATTGGTAAGCCATTAAATAATACAATACTGATGATGCTGTTTTGTATCCATTCCCCTTTCCTAGGACTTTTAATGACAAAATAACAGTAGATCAATGTTCTTATGTTATTTCATAGAGGCTGGTTTCAATGTACAGGCTGTCAATTTTGTATTTCAGATGAAAGCACTTAAATTTGTGTTAATTCAGTGTTTCTTCTGTCAATTTTTTGCAGGCTTTACAAAGAACTTTAGAGTTTGAGGATGAATTGGCTGAGAAATTTGGGGGAGGCGCTCAAAACAGAGAGATTGCGAATGAGATTGAAGAAATAGGTAGGGGGACTAATTCTAGTAGTAGTGCCTTGGATATCCGGAAGAAGTATGAAAAAAAGCTTGCTGCACATCAAGGAGGTGACACTGAAGTATGTTTTATAAATTTCAAAAGTTAGCAGTGCTTATCTGTAAGTTATTTTCTTCTCCTTTCATGTAGTTATCAAATGACTGTCATGTTTCAATTTTGTATTAATAGGAGAAAGATGGAACTAAAGATTTGGCAGTGCCTGGAGCTGGGGTACGGTCTCATTTGACTATTGTCCAATCTTTATATAATTGATTTTATAGATTAAGTACATATGTTTACAATTGTGGTCTGAGAGGTGTTGTCATGATTATATAAATGCTATAGGAATTAACCTTTTTGGTTTGTCTTTCCGTGATTTTTTTTCTCCTTTTTCTTGGTCACTGTTATCTGCTGTGTGGCTCTTTATGCAATAATTCCTAGTTAAAGTTTGTGACACAACATACTTAGTAATTTCTTACACTCCCTAAAAAGGATGTATTATACCTTATGACATTGCTTTTAGTTTAAAAATCTTGTGTCAAGGTTATTTTCTCCTATTTTTTCTCCATATTTGAAACACAGGAATTCTGTGGATTATATTTTCTTGATTTCACAAATATTGTTGGTTGTAGTTGTGGTTTTCTTGGAGGTTTTCTCATTTTATTCCTATTGGTCTGTTTTGCCAAGACAAACCTGACAGACGTTTGTGTTGTTTGGACAGTTCAACTTCCGTGGAATTATTTCATCTTGCTTTGAGCCTCACTTAACGGTATATGTAGAATTGGAAGAGAAGACGCTAATGGAAAGTCTGGAGAAATTAGTTCAGGTAATTTGTGCATCACCTTTTAGAGGTGTTCTGTGATTAACTTCTGATTTTTTTTAATCTTGATCAAACGTTTCATCCACTATAGGAAGAGACATGGGATATTGAGGAGGGAAGTCAGAGTAGTGTTTTATCCAGTAGCATGCAGGTGAGTCCCTCGATCTCTTAGCAGGTTATGTTAAAGCAGTGTAATCTGCCTCTATATTGTTTCATGTCTCATCAGCTCTTTGAAGTTCTTATAGGTGGTATCTGACTAACTGTTGTGAAAGACTAATGTGGCTAAATAGCTTAAACAATTTTTCTCCCTATTTACAATCAGTTTTTCTTATGCTTTGTATTTACTTGATTTCTTTCTGCCATGCTATGTAGTTGTTTCTTATTATCAAGCGAAGCTTGAAGAGATGCAGTGCTTTAACAAAGAACCAAACACTATTCAATCTGTTGAAGGTAAACTTTTTAATTCCGAGTTTATTATTTCTATTTTATATAAGAAGTGTTTAACTCATTTTTCTCCCTTTTTCTTTTCCTTGTTATGATAGATGTTTAGAATTTACATTGAAATCAAAATATAATTTCGTACTATTGGTTGTGTTCAAATTTTGGACTATTGCTCGTAATGTCCATTGAAATAAAAATATGTATGCCAACCTATTTACTTGTATCAAATGAACTTCATTAATAAAGAAAAAAAAAAATCCTTGCTCAAATAAAGTTGAAGGGTTCCATTCCTTCCATTTGCTGATAAGTGGTTGTGCCTACTCAAGTATGACAATTACTTGAACTCTGTTAAAGACGGGACTCATTGAAGTGAGAACACTAGTAAAAGAAGCAGAATATTAGGCATTGTTTCAGTGAGTCTTGTAATATCATTAGTCCTTAAAATGTTGTTATTATTTTAATGCACCTTCTCTTAATGAAGCTTAATATTGTAGTGTTTTCCTGAAATTTCAGTTTGATTAGAAGTTATTATCTTTTATTGTTGTTCATGTGTTAGTCAAAAGTCCACTCTGGATGTTCGAAGTGTTTCTTTTGTCAGATAAAGAACATAATTGTCCTGATGAGTTTGGTTTCTTTGCTTATCTGGTTTTGTTTTTTTGTTTAGTGTTTAAGATAATATATTATTTACCTTCTACATATTTTATATCTTCTAATTATATTTCTCCCCTTTTAAAAATAAAAAGAGAGAAGACAGAGAGTGAGTTATCTGATGCTGGAGTGTCATGGCTTATATCAGGTTAAACAACATGTTCGTTTTGCAGAACTGTTTGATATAATTTTGTGATGACATCCAATATTTGCTCCACATCTTATTCAAGAGTTGCCCGTTTTAGCTTATATTAGTGTAAGTGTGGTGTAGCTGAATGTGGTGGAAAAATTAGTAAGGAGGATGTGACATCTTTGGCAGTAGTGTTTTAAGTTTTAAAGTATTAAAAATAGTATTTTTTTAACTTCGTGGCTTAAAGTAATTTGATTTTTAATTGCAGTGCGTGGGTTGTAATGGGTCTAGCCTCACTGCAGTTTATGACTTTATTCCCTTTCAATCTTTTAGGTTTTCCAAAGAGTTCTTAAAGCGTATGCTACAAAGCTCTTTGCTAGACTCCCAAAGGGGGGCAGTGGAATTGTTGCAGCAGCCACAGGCATGGATGGACAAATAAAGGTATTTTCAAAGCAATTGGTTATTCGTTGTAGTGAGAAGTTACATATTCATGCTGTCAAGCATCTTTCATTACGTGTGTGTTTTTATTCTCTGGAAATGTTGAACAGACATCTGATAGGGACGAAAGAGTGATTTGTTACATTGTAAATTCAGCGGAATATTGCCACAAAACGGTTGGTTTCCTTGACCTTTTTCATCCATTTGATAATGAGTAAATGCCTGAAGCCTGATTTACTGACATTTAGCTTTGTACTTGATAGGCTGGTGAACTAGCTGAAAGCGTGTCTAAAATAATTGACCCTCAATATGCAGAAGGGGTGGATATGTCTGAAGTGCAGGTATTAATAGCTTCTCTCTTAGTAAGTTTTTTTTTTTTACAGCTCTCGTTCTAACAGAGATATGCAATTATACAGGATGAGTTCTCAGCCGTTATAACAAAATCGTTGGTGACCTTGGTGCATGGCCTGGAAACTAAATTCGACATTGAAATGGCTGCAATGACACGTGTCCCTTGGGGTACCCTTGAGAGTGTTGGTGATCAATCAGAGTAAGTTGAATTCCTTAATAAAATTTAACAAATGATTATCATTCCTGTGACAAAGTTCATTAGTTTAACTGTACTGTTGTCTTGCAGGTATGTTAATGCTATAAATTTGATCCTCACCTCAAGCATTCCTGCACTTGGAAGTCTTCTTTCACCCATCTACTTTCAGTTCTTTCTGGACAAGGTGATTCTCTATAACATGGATTAAAATACGTGCAACTTTGGTTTTTTGATGTGAAAACTGGTATTAAGGACAGTTTTTCTTCGGGCATAATAATTGCAGTTTTATAATTAACGAAGTATACATTTTTTTTTAATATAACCTTTTCTTTTGAGTTTTCCGTTCTGTTATTTCATATTCATCTTCAATTGTTTCTGATATATCTTCTGAAGTTTATTCTTGATACCATCACCTGACAGTTTGTTAGTTAATCATCCCTAACAATCACATGGTGTGCGCAGTTAGTTGCACTTTTTTGTTATCTAATCTTTTATTTTAATCTGCAGCTTGCATCATCCCTTGGTCCACGCTTTTATTCTAACATTTTCAAGTGTAAACAAATATCAGAAACTGGAGCTCAACAGGTACTGACTATTTTATTTTTTAATTCCTTCAGTTACATGAGTGGTAAAGTCAAAGCATAGCTTTGACAGGTTCTTACTTGCCAGCCGGTTCATGTTTTATGGATAAAGAAATTTATTAGAATGGAAGTACTATGCAGAGGACAGGGTATCTTCCAAAGGCCTAAATTAAAATTAAAGAAAAGGAACGAAGGACCTCTTTTCAATACCCTAATTAGATCCCTATCCAGAACCCTTTAAAATGTCCAACACAGAAGATGGTTATTAATTGAATTGTCTCTGACTTTCTCTCTTGAAAGTTTTAAAATTGAACTTTCTTCATTCTTACTCTTAATGGTAATTTAATAAATTATGGTATCCTCTCTTGTCTATACCTGAAAAAGGTTTAGACTTTAGAGTCCGTAATGTTCCCCACGAATGAGCAAAAAGTACATTTGGCTGGGTGCTCCCCTGATCCTAGATTGTTCCTTTTGGGTGGAGAGCTCCATTGACTCGAGTTTTCATATATTCTCTGAATAAAGGACGTGCAATTATGCTAATGACTGAATTACATAATGCACCTAGAAGGTATTTCACCCAAATATAATAGATCATAAATGAATATAAATCCAAGATAAATCCTATTTAGATATATGGTCTTACTAAAGTAAAAGTTCCTTAAACTAGATTTCTTATCAAAGATAAAAATCCATAAAAGTAAGAAATATATTAATATCTTAAATAACAATTATCATGAAATTCATATATTAAAATAACGTAATAATTCTAATCTATTTTTTATCATGACTACAGTAAAATATTTGATGCAGTAATAAGAGTCCTTTGCTTCTTGTCAATAAAATAATATTGGTTATTGTAGACGTGTTGAAGCTAACACAAAAAGTTTAGCTTGTATTCACTATTTTTTTCTTTCTGTACTGCTCTCGCATCTTTGGGTGTTGAGACTGACTTGCCGTTTTTTTTTCTTCAACTGTATTAGTGATATTTCATTAATTTTTTAATGATAATAATCTATGTTTCCTAGGTTGCAACCCAATTTATGATGTTAATAAACTAATGAACTGATTTCTGCAGATGCTATTGGATACACAAGCTGTTAAGACGATTCTTCTTGAAGTTCCTTCCCTGGGTAGACAGGTGATATTAATTTGTATTCAATAGTTTTTACTGCTTAAATATCTGTTTGTATTTACTACAAGAAATATCACTATCATGATAACCTTTACTCTTCCGATGTCCAATTGTCCCTCTCTCCCTTGCGTATATTAATTTGACAACTCCATTTTAAGTTTCTTTTTTTCCCGGGAATTTTCACTTTACTGTGCTAATGCCTCTTTTACAAGAAACACTTAAAAAAAATCCCAACTCTAGTTTTGAGATGGACAATATTTATTGTTAATAAATTTTCATAGATAAAATATACATAAACCTGGACTAAATTGATATTTTAGAATCAAACCAATTTGAATAGAAAATGAAACGAGTTTTCAGATTTTGTTGGTTATCCATCTCTCTTGAGTCCAAGCTTAAAGAATCTACTTTCCTGGTGGTAGTGATGCTTAGATATCAATTAATACATAGTTTCTGCTCTAATTTGCATTACAGTTCATGAAAATGAGAGTTGCTAGGATAGTGAGATAAGATTTGGTTGTCTAACTCGGAGACCAAGTAAGAAACGATAATGATCTGATTGATGTGACTACCTTGACCAACCAGCTATTTTATGACGCATATGATTACTGCGCACTGCATTGACAAAACTATCTAGAATCCATTGTCAAATAAGTTAATAGTGAAAATGGCATTGTGTTTGCATATCTAATTGTAAATTTGTTGCATGTTTGTCACTGGTTTATCTCATCAGACTAGCTTTTTTTTTGTGATAGACTTCGGGTGCTGCTAGTTATTCCAAGTTCGTGAGCCGCGAGATGAGCAAAGCTGAAGCCCTTTTGAAGGTTTGTTGTCCATTTGTTAGTAAAATGTTATTATGTAAAAATATTTGTCTTTGATAGCTTATTGGTGTTAAAAACATCTGAAGGAGTTTATGAAAAGAAAAAGACTTCAACCTAAAACTTAATCAAAGGCAACCATGAAATTAATTCCTTCTGACAAATTTTTGTGACTGTCCGTGTTCAGGTTATACTTTCTCCAGTTGATTCTGTAGCAGATACTTATCGTGCATTGCTACCTGAGGGTACACCCATGGAATTCCAACGCATCCTGGAGCTTAAGGTTATAATTAGCTTTTTCTATCGAACTCTCTAGTTGATTGATTGCTTGTTTTTGCATTATTTCTTTGTTCTGGACCTCTGATTATTGAGGTGAAGTCTGCCAAGGCTACTTTGAGTCATCTATGGTAAAAGCTTACTCTGTCGTCATAAGCTACGACGACCCAGACCTTGAAGCCGAGTTTTTCTCCCCCATTTTCTTGTTCTTTCTGTCTGTTTCTTTTCCCTTTCTTTCTTCTTCATCTGTTTTTCTGTTCTTTTCTCTTCTCCTCTTTTCACATGTTCTTCAGCTAGTTGCTGCTCTGTTTTGTTAGTTGTTTGTTTTTTCTCTCAAAATTTCAGAACCAATCATTTCTTTTTTCTTACGTTTGCATTTGCTTATAAAACATTGTTCCCAATGGTTTTCCACTTATAGATAATGTCAAGCACCCAAAACCAAAGCAATGCATCCTCAAATCACTAAATGAAATATTAGTGTTTTTTAATCATGTTTAGGAGTTTGTGATGACTGTCATGTGAATTTTGTAAATATTATGAAATTAGTTTGTCATTATGCTATTTTTAATATATTTTTCATTTTTGTTGTTTTTTTAGTGTGTGTAAATTTGTCCGCCATGTCATTTTCGATATTTATATTACGGATTTTTTGCTCACTGCCATAGGCGGTTATCCGCTATTGATAACATTGCTATTTACAAACCTTGCCGTAAGCCTTATTAACCTAGTACATGGATTATATGAAGATACTGATATAATTGCTGAAGATATGTACAAAATAAACCAAATAGTTCAATTAAATATACTAGTTAATATTCCGCAATGGTTCATGCTTTGCTTATGGATTGAGGCAAATCATTTGGTTTTTCAGATGCTACTGAATGCATGATTTGAAAGTATTCTTCATGTTTGGATGATTTGACTTGTGTTTTCAGGGTCTGAAAAAAGCGGATCAACAAAGCATTCTTGATGACTTCAACAAACTTGGGCCTGGAATTAAGCAAACTCAGGTTGCACCTACAATTGTGCCAGCAGCTCCTCCAGTAGCTCCTGTGGTACCTAGCCCCTCTGCGGTTGGACTCATCGCGTCGAGAGAGGATGTTCTAACTAGGGCTGCAGCACTTGGACGAGGAGCTGCCACCACTGGGTTCAAGCGGTTCCTAGCTCTAACTGAAGCTGCCAAAGACAGGAAAGATGGGCCTTTCAGGAAGCTCTTTAATCCATAATCAACAGAGTGCTACAACCCCAATTTTTTGGCCAGTGCCCTTAAGCTTTTAGTGTTTTTTTTTTCTTCTCTTTGATTCTTTATGTAAGTTTAATATCATGTTTATCTGATTTTACTCGAACAACTGAAAGCTGATAATAAAGAGATCTATCTACAAATTTGCATCATTCTTTCTGCACTCGTAAGGGATTCTTCTTGTCTGTTGCTTGTTACTGGCCCGATTACTTACTGTTCACACTGTCAAGGTAATCAAGGAGTTAAAATTGACATGTCCGTTTGCTGCATTGCAGAACTGTTGAATTTTGTGTGATTAATCTTGAACTTTATGCAACTGGTTAATGAAGTTACCGAATTCTCTTCTACTGATACGTTCTGAAGCTTAAATATTAAAAATTAAACTAGGAGAGTTAGTTAATTGAATTGAAAAAAATATTTGATAAAACTATCAACTAACTGACTCTTGTAAACTGACATGAAAAAAAGTTTATCTATTATGCATATTGTACTGTATACGGCCAATGCATTCCTCCATACGGCCCGGGGTGTCGTCATCCCACATATACGTTGGGCACTTACAATTATAATTGATGGTTAATTACTATTATTACCAATCAACTTGTTAAGTTGGACAGTCTGAAAAGATAAAAAAAAAAAGGGATAAATTGGACCCATCGTCACTGCTTCCGAATGTCAAGTATTGACTTAAGTATTTGAATTTTTTTTTTCAGGTATCTTCCATACCTCTCAACCGTATCAAAACCTGATGGTAACGAATATTCCTTGAAGGTATAAATTGAATTTTGATATCTAAGGATAATCTGAATTTTGATAAAGTATAAATGAAATGTATTATTAGATGTTTATAAGAAATAAAAAAGTAAAATAACTAAATATGACTGTATAAAGTATTGACAATGAAATGTTAATTATGTAAAATAGGTTTTAGAAATTAACAGAGACATTAGGAAAAAATCACAAGTTTTCAATTTAAGTCATACATTTTTTTCTACTAACTTGTCGAATCAAAGTTAATAGTTTTAACAAATCAATATAAACACGCACATCAACTAATTTATTTTCAATTGGATAAACTAATCAATTAGCCCATAAATTAATCACTTAAAAATGCCAATAATTAATTCTTTCTCTCACGAAATAAATACTTAATAGTTCTTCTATAATTTTGTAGCAAAAGCAGTTACTAAAATGAATGATACCAGGAAATGCCAAAATCCTATTTGTTTATTTTAATGGATTATAAAGTTAAGATTCATAACTAATAACAGAAAACTAATTTTAATTTTTAAAAAATGAATTCTGAAAGCTACGGCATTATATATTTGATATTTCCATCTAATGTCACTTTACATTTAAAGATTAACTCGTGATTAATCCTTGTACTAAATCTTATATTTTTAATTGTACATTTGACCACTTTAATTATTATTATTATATTATTATTATTATTTCAATTTTATAATCTAAAATTTCTTGTGTTTTTTATCATTATATTCTTTGATTTTTACGTATTTATAGATCCATTAAATATTTAGTAACGTGTCGATATTTTTATTTTGAAAAAATAACACGATATTGTCCTGGGATATTATTATTATTTAATTAAAATACATATTACTCCATTAATGAATTAGAAGGGTAACAATCATGAGTTTAACTATATGATCTCCATCTTCATCATCCTCCTAAATAATGAGTATATATTTCTTTTTTTTATTTCCATACAAAATAGATATATCCGTATATGTTCTGTTAATATTTTTTATAAAATTAAAAATCACAGTTAAGAAAATATTATATTATTAAGTATTCAACGAAGGATAAATATTTTTTTTTCAATCAAATATCAATAAAAAAATTATAACGGTAAAAATATCAAATAAGAATAAAGATTAAATAATTATAAAAATAATAAAAACAAATAAATGTATGACCTAGAGATAATTACTAAATTAAGAACTAAATAAAAGTTAAATTAATTTTTTATGTTACTTAATAAGTTAAATATATTTTAGTAATTTAAAACAATCAAATATAAAGAAAAAATATATCCATTGTAAATTCTTCATCAAAATCAAGATAAAGATGAGTTTATTTATCATACTATGAATTATCAGAAAAATATACCGAAGTTGTAAAATATGATAATAAAATTTTAAAAACAATAACTTGAGTTGAAAAAAAAAATAGTTAAGCTAATAAAATATTAAGTAGATTTTTAACTTGGGTTTAAGTGCCATATTATTGGATCAATAGCATAAAACTGGAGAGGTGAGAACAAACAAACTCAATTGCAGACAAGAAAATAAGAGAAAAGGAAAATTCAAAGGTCAAAAGTCAATCCCTTCTGACATAGCCTATTATCCTTCTAGATGGGGGAAGATAAAGACCCAAATGCATTGTTTTGTTCTTTTGTTTCATCCTTTGATTTCGTTGAATTAAAATCCCACATACAAATACGTCACAACTTTCCACGCGCTTTGTTGTGTTTCAGATCTATCATCTAACTGAACTCACCCAACAGTTTAGCGCGTGACCTAGTTTAGCGCGTGACCTCGTTGACCGCTTCGCGATGGCTTCAAATAATTTAACACAATATTTAAAGTCTATGTTTTACAAAGTCATCAAATTTTCATTTCAACTATTCACTTGTCAGGTATTTCATACTCTTATAAACTACTTTCAACCTATCTCAAAATAAACTATTTTATAAACTTTTAGTTTATAAGTTAAGAATTATTTTCACTACTTTGTAGTTTTGTACTCTATAATTTTTTTATTCTTATATTTTAAAACATTTTTATCATTTTTTTTGCGTATTTTTACATATTATATATCATAAAAATTGTAAAAAATTCAACATTACAATAATTTAAATTAAGAAAAAAATTAAAATTGTGAAAATACAGAAAAATTAAAATTTATTAATAATTATCCAATAATTAATTTAAATAACTTATAATTTAATTATTTTATATTTATTAAATAATTTTACTAAATGCTTTAATTTAATAAAATTTATTAATTAAAAAGTTATAAGTTGAAAATTCATTAACTAACAACTATTTTTTCAGTTATCAACTAGTGTACCTACTAACTAATTTGTAAATTATATTTTTTTAATTTAATTTAAAATTCAAAACCAACGTTCTATTTTAAATAAAAGTTACTTTAATTATTACCGACTCCCATTGTTTTTATCAACCAAATTATTGAAAGTGACTGAATAACCAATGAATAAACAATTTCTTAAAATTTTGGTCCCGCGAAAACTAAAAATATAGCGAATCAATAGGTATTTATGTTTTTTTTTTATTTGAGAGTTTGAAAGTAAATAATTAGTTTATGTTTGGGGATAATTAAAAAATAACGTATCATTAAACTGACAGAAAAAGTAATAATTCTTAATAACTTGATCCATACCTAAAATAAGTTTGTTTTATCTTCTAATAGAAACAAAAGAAAAATACAAAAACTTGATAAATCAATTTTAAACCATTTAAGTGAAATATCAACAACATAATATTTTTTTCATATGTTAATCAATGATCAAGTTTGAAATGTAATTAAACATATTAATAATCTAAAGTTCTCTTACATGATCATAATTATTATAAATGATCAGTTAGTTAATAATGTAAAAGTGCCGTAAAAATTAAATTTGTTCAAAATTTCATCAGAAAATTGTTGCATTATTTAATATCATAACAAATACACCTAACTTCACTTGAGTTTAACTTTTATATACTTATATAGTTAAAATTTTGCACACTTACAATTAATTAAAAATTATTATCCATATACTATATACTTTTAGAGCATATTCCTTCACTTATTTTCTTTGGGTGTTTTGTTCTCACCTTTTAACATTGCATTCAATGCAACTACTTTTTTTATTTTCTTTTTTTGGCAAAGCCACCATACATTTTTTTCCCTCTCTCTTAGTTTCTTCCTCAAAATAATAATAATAAAATAAAAGTTAGAAATAGAAATATAAGAAGAAGGTGCCTTGTTTGAAGTTTGAAAATGAAACATAGCTGAACTCCAAATTTCTTCTCTTTTTTCTTGGCTTCCGCGTTCAACTTCCTCCGACTTCCGCCGTCCCCGGCGGTCGCCGACTCCTTCCGACGGCCAAGCTCTGCCGAGGTTAATTTGGGAACCTGTCGCTTACTCTCAGCTTACTACTACACCACTCTCTGATCGTTCTTCTTCTTCTTCTTCTTCTTCTTGCTGTGGTGAGTTTCACAGTTTCCAAGGATATTTTATTTTGTTTTGTCTCATTTAAAATTCTTAGCAAAAAAAGGGAAAAAAATAAAATTGTTGGTTTCATTTATTGCGGACATTGAAGAGAGAGGCGCCATGGAGCTTTAAAGTTTTGCAATTTAATGAACAGAAAAAGTTAATTGGAGTTATGTTATGGATTGATGCTTAAAGGGAGTTGCTTAGTTAGTTCATTCAAACCTATCTCTAGATTGAAAAAATTTGGCTTCAACACCTTCAACCTCTCAAGTGATTAGGGAGGTGAGTGCCATTGGTGATTGCTTATTTGATTATTGAAGGTCTTCTTCATCAGAAAAAAAAAATTGTTTTGGGTTTTTATTTTAAATAAAAAAGGGACCCAGCTTGGGTTTTGGAATATTTAGGGCTCTGAACTCTTCCTTTTTTCTGTTGGTTAGTTCTTAGAATAGAAGGTAATTGAATTAGTGCTTTAGGGCTCTTGTTGGCTGTGAGGGTAAATATCATCTATGACAAACAAAATGGGTTAGAGAATGGAAAATAACGCTTTTAGGGCTGTTTGCAGTCCTTGAAATTTTCCATTCAGTCTCTTATATTCAGAAGCTTTTTTGCAGCAAGCAAGCATGACTTCTGCTTTGCTTAGGATATTATATAGCTTCTGATTAGTATCCCAACTTGCCTTTTTTGGGTTAAAATTCTGTGGCCCCTGCCTTTATATGCAGTATCTTACACCCTAATAGTGCCAGATTTTTACTGGATATAAGTAGTGAGGCAGCATTTGACTCATTTAGTATTGTGCAATTTTTCTGCACTTAGTATGAAAGGAAATTAATTAATACAAGTGACTCGTATAGCTTGCTTACTTTGTTTTGCTTCTGTTTGCCTTGTTATATCTACAAACAGGAGTATACCCTACTATATTTCTGGAAATTGACATTTACAACTCTTTTCAAAGTCATACATGATTCTTCACCTGCATACAATTAATTATCTTTTGAAGCACCCTTGTTTTAATTTTTTGCTATTATCTCTCTATTCTCTGTTGTCATACAATGTGAATGTTAATGGCAGTAATTCTGCTAAATCATGTCTAGTCTTAGTTTATAAATAAATTTTGCCTATGACATATGATTGTTCTTACTTGATGTAAGTATTTAGGGTATTCACTTTGAATTTTGAATCAATCTCAGCTTCATGCTTCTGTTGTGGTTTTGTTTCTAGTCCTCTGGCATTACAATGATGACACCAGAATCATCAAAGGAGTTGGAAAAACATGGGATCTCAAGTCATCATGTGAGGGGGAATAGTGAATATGTTAGACTTGCCATATCTGATGAACCGAGGGCTGTTGAAAATGAAACACTACAGCCTGTAGCAGTATCGAGAATTAAATCTTTCAGGTGGTGGACGAAAGCCTTTTTCTGGTGCTTTGTCATTGTTGTACTTGGTTTTGTTCTAGTGAAATGGGGAGTGCCATTTACTTTTGAAAAGGTACTTCCTCTTGCTTTACAATTGTTCTGGTAACCAGAATTTCTCTTCTTGATGTGCGTTCTCTGGGGATGCGGGCTTTGCAATTCCTATTCAGAGATTAATCTATAACATGTTGTTTGACTCTCACGGATTTATTTTATATTGATAATTATGTCATTCCTGTGCACTTTCAGGCTCCTAATGTTTTCAACCAAAATGTTTTATATGACAATAATATTTGAAGATTGGCATTTTCCTTGGTATCCCACATGGCATTTTTATGTATTTGGTTACTGTTGCCAATTAGATTAATGGAACTACAGGCTTTTGTGCTCTTTGCTTCTTTACAAAAGTTATATGGCATCAGTGTGGTGTTTACTATGTTTTAATCCAACGTGATGAAAACTATTAGAGGAGTTCAATCAATATAGTAGCTCGTGCTGTGAATGCTAGTGTGACAAAATATATAGACCTTATGAGTATCATGTCATAAAATGTGTTGTGTCCATAAACTTGGAAGTGGTTTGGGAATTGCATATTGATATTTTTTGGTATTGTCTATGAACAAGCTTAGACTCAATATTTTAATTCTTGTGGAATAGCTTACACTCCACACGGTTGCTGTTTATTCATATTTTGAACCTCGGTCTTACTGAATTTTCTATTGTAGATAATTTACCCAATCATGGAGTGGGAAGCGACCACTTTTGGCCGTCCAGTTCTTGCCCTTGTACTTGTTGCTTCTCTGGCTTTATTCCCAGTATTTTTTATCCCTTCTGGCCCTTCCATGTGGTTGGCTGGGATGATTTTTGGTTATGGCCTTGGCTTTGTTATAATAATGGTTGGAACAACAATTGGGATGGTCCTCCCTTACTTAATTGGACTAGTTTTCCGTGACCGCATTCATGTAAGTCATTTTGTTTCTCAAGTGACTTCAAGTCTAGATTCATGTTGTTTTTGCTTTCGGTTTTTTTTTTTTTTTTTTTTTTTTTTTTTTTTTGGTTTTTTTTTTTTTTTGTTGCTGTAGTGGTTTAAAGAATGGCCCAAAAATTCCGCATTGTTCAGATTGTTGGGGGTA
>Ga0099824_1002468_pt1 | contig 27041 bp, 16 predicted proteins | sample SiratrowhiteBW_FD_76837 | JGI IMG/M metagenome (GOLD analysis project Ga0099824, IMG submission 76837) | Root nodule microbial communities of legume samples collected from California, USA - Siratro white BW | ecosystem: Host-associated > Plants > Roots > Nodule | place: USA: California...
AAAAAAAAAAAAAAAAAAAAAAAAAAAAAAAAAAAAAACCCCAAAAAAAAAAAAAAAAAAAACAAAAAAACCCAAAAAAACATAAAAAAAAAAAAAAAAAAAAAATCAAAACTTTATGAGGAACCACTTTTGAACAAGCATCAGCCTTAGGCTACAAACATGTAATATGTCATCAGTTATAGTTCTATTCAGCACCTCAAATTGAATAAAACTTAGACCATAGAGAGACCTTTGAGCATTCAGAAGGGATTTTCAACAGAGAAATTAGTCTTATATAAAAAAAAAATGAAATTCTGAAAAGGATTTTCACAAAAACTTCCTAGAAGGATCAAGGGACCAAAATCCTCGTGTAAATAAGAAAATGAAAATTGTGAATAAGACCCATAAAGGGACACTAGTTCAGAAAATTTCTATCATTCAAGTTAAACTAGTCATGGGAATTCATGAAAACAAATCTTACTCATAAAATTATGAATTGCTATTATTAAAATATCAAATGGACAAGCCGGCCATTATATTAATAAAGTGGCATACAAATATGCAAATAAAAATAAAAATTATTATCACTGCCTGTGATATGTAATTGCAACTCTTCTTATGAAAATGTACAAGAGTACAAATATGTATTTCCATTTCTAAACCAAATTCTTACCAGATCTTGCTTTTCCTGAATCACTGTTATCAAAAAAACCAGGTGGAAGCACTGACGACGATTGAGGTTTAGACACTTCCCTTGAATCTTCTGGAAGTTTTGATTGTGAGCCCAAAGGACGGTCCGGTTTAGCCTTGGGAATATTGGTATCAGAAACAGGCTTTGCATTATTTTGTTGAGTTAATCCAGCTGCATTAGCTTTCAGATTACTTATTGCCTGCCCAAAATAATCATAGTTTTTAAGCTAAGTTCATTTTGGAATGAGGGTGGGGGTAAGAGAGGTTGTGAAATACAAAGGGAAACAAACCTTAAAAAGTCTCCAGAAAATGATAAAAATAAGAATAGCAAAACCATGACCGGATGGAATTTTGACTTGAAAGAAATAACACTAAGAGATGTTTAAACGTTTACATGCCTGTACTTAGTTATAGAGTTATCAATCCCATATAGCAGCACATGGCGGCCAGCTCTAAGAATAGCGAGACAGTGTGTTAGTGTAATACTCTGTTTGACATGTATTGGGGTCAGTTACTGTTGTTTCATTTAGACAGTTGTTTTCTGTTACAGCAGTGGTATTGATTTGGTTAGCATAACTGTTGTTAGACAGTTACAATGAACTTGTAATTGAGATCTGTATATAACCTTATGTTAACAGAATCTTAGATTTATCTTTGTACCTTTTACTCCTTTCATAATAATAAATCAGTGTATCAGTTTTCTAACATGGTATCCAGTGCACCCAGATACTTTTGGTTAGTGTAGCTGTTCGGTTAGACAGTAACAACTAACTTATAACTGAGCTCTGTATATAGTCTTATGTTATCTTGTATCTTTTTCTCCTCTCATAATAAATCAGTGTATCTTATACATTATAAAGTATAATACAAACTAAAAAATGAAAGATGATGTAGAAAAAGAACAGAACACTTGAGATAAATTAGTAGAACGTAATCTGAGAAGTATGCAGAAAGAACCAAGAACGGACTAGAGACCAAACCAGTACTAACTTTTCAAAAAAAAAAAAAATTCCAGTAAAAATGGTAGAAACAGAGGTAACTGTTTGTGTGGGTGATCAAGGAAGAAATGTTTCAAATCTTATTATTATGTTTCTGAAGCCAAACATGCAGCAGAAAATGAGGGAGATGTCACAGTTATACCCCATAAAAACTTAAGACCTAAACAAAATTATTTAAGGGGCAAAATGGCTTTTTAAATTTTAAGTGTATATCTTGGTTCCACACTATTACAGCATGCAAAAAAGCTTCTATTATTGCTGCTTTTGAGAACTGCTCTTCTACTCGAATCCCATAGGAGCTCTGGGCTGCTCTGTGATTCTACTATAGAGTGTTATTCGCTACTGTGAACACATACACACCAAGAATAGGATTGTAAAGATCATTACCTCACGATGCTTACGAGAAACTTGGTGTGCATCCCATAAAGACTCAGACTTCAGAACAACATCACAAACCCGGCAAACAGGTTGATCAAATTCATTATACCTGAGTGTATATGCACAGAAACCGTCAAATAATAACAGGTATAATTTAAATAAATCATCTTGATAATGTTTAATTTTATGCTGAGCCAGGAAGAGGCATGTCTTAACATATCGGATGCAACTCAAAGTAGGAGTAAATATGGATATTGTACACATTGCTGCAAATTCAGATATAGATGCTATGTAATTAGCGAAAATTAAACAATTAAATAAAAAGGAATAACTCAATTTATAAGCAGAAGGTATTTAAAAACTAAAGTGTCATATTTTTTAGAAGAATAATAAATAAAACCATGAAGGGTGAATTTATAAACTGAATAACTGATGCCGTACAACATATAACGTATAACAAATCGAAAAATCCATATGCAAATTTGTGAAGGGTAAAATAAATTGATGTTTGGGAATGGAAAAAAGTACATAATGGGCACCAAGTACCAACCTCACAAGGGGAGATTCTATACGCTTTTCCTTCTTCTGGGCATTCAATTTAGCACGAAACAAAGCCTTTTTCTTGGCTTGTGCATCCATATTCCAGTTGATTGGAAAAGCAGTGTGTATAGGAAAAAAATTGACAAAAGGAACAAACTTTCCCTGAAACCTCACACCCAAAACATAGTTGAATCAGTAATCTTCCATTACCTCGAAAATAAAATAATATATAAATAACAAGAGTTTTGACAGCTGAACCCAGCACTTTTGTTCCCCAATAGCTTTGCTTTTGGTGAAAACTTATAATTATAGCACCATAAACAACAAAATTAAAACTAACTGAGAAGGTAAGCGAAGTATCCCATAACATTAATGACACAGTAAGAAAGCAACCTCACAAAGGCCCAAAGTGAGATAAAAATACACTAGTCGTTTGATCTGCAGGAGTCACAGCGATTGATTCAAGTACAGGCAGCAATCATTCATTAGGCAATGCAAAGCAAAGCCTATGTACAATGATTAAGTCACAAAAGTAACCCTCTTGAACCATAATATGATTAGGTCAAAAATGCAGTCAAAGCGTATCTACTGAAATTTTAAATAACATTCTAACTACTAAGAAAATAAAAAATTGCACATAAGTTCAGATGGTGTCCATCAAGACAGGTAACCTTGAGAGAGACACAGTCCCTAGTCTCAACTTCATAAATCACCCGACCATGCTAACAGACACTGCACATAATTTTTTCACACACGATAACAAATTTCATGTTCACACATACAGAGACTATTATAAAGCCGTACCTAGTGCTCCACACCAACCACAGAAATCTCAGCACATTAAGATGAAACAAGAGCTGATTCCACTTCTGCTCTGACAATTTTGATGCCCACAGCATATAACACAACTTATCAGAATTAAACATCAAATAGAATACATAAAAACATGACTTAGCATTTTGCAAAGGTAGGAATAAACTCTAATTGAAACCCTAAGCAGCGTACAATAGGGATAGCCACAAACCAGAAATTAAAAAACAAATCATGAAAACAACAAAAAGGGAAATTTCAACCTCAAATTTGCTTCATCCCCATTCCTCTTCTACCGCCTCACCATTTCGGTCGGGGTTGTTCGCGTATTCTAGTGGTTCGCGCAGCGTCGCCGCCGGAGGCTCTTGGTGGTTCGCCAGAAGGAGTTTGTGGAATTGCTAAAGGTACAAATTTGTGCGCGTGATTAATAAAAACAATGTTTTACTCTTTAACAGAAAATTTAAATCGTCATTTATACTATATGCTAAAAAACCAAATAAAAATAATATATGTCAATTGCTAACTCACATGGCAAATTTAGGTCTAGCAGTTTCTTTTTTTTTTTTCAATATTTGTAGTGATTATTGAGTGTAATTCTTCAATTTCTTTTCAATGTAATTCTCATTTGTTAAAAAAAAGGTTCAATGAAATTTTTTCTCTCCGTTAAATTGATCTTGACACCTTTTAGAAGTTACTGACATATCTAATGATGTATTCATTTTGTAAGAGGGAAATGTTTGTTTTATAATAGAAAAGAGATGTATTCATTCTTTTCCACATCTAATTTCGTCGTAAATAAAATTTATTTATAAAATAATAAAAAAATATGATTAATATTTTAAAAAATATCCAACTTTTTTTAAAAAAAATAAAAACAAGTTTTGAATAAATATTTCTTTTAATGAAAATAAAAAATAATTAGTTAAACTTTTATGATTTTTTTTATGTATTTAAAAATATATAAAAATTATAGTTTGAGTTTAATCTTTAGATATATTAAAATTTAAATTAAAATAAGAAAATAGAGTGATTTGAAAATTAAAAAATTATCGGTTAGTTTTTTTATTACTTTTTACTAGGTTATTTAATTTTTGAAAAAAAAAATATTTAAGCCCAATTCATTAGGTTTTACATAAAGATAAAAAATGAGTTTTTCTCTTTGTTCCCATTTTCAGTTTGCCTCACTCCTTCACTTGGGTCAACGGGTCGATATTTTATTTGTACATTTTCCTTTTTCTTTGCATACTGCATTATTTTATTTGGACTAGTCAGATAAGTTTGTTGTTTACACTCCTCAATTTTGTGTGTACGCCCATTTTAGTTAAAATAAAACTTTTTGTATCTCATTTTTCTCACTACACCTATTCTTTCACGTTTTTTTTCTCTCAAATGTCCCTCATTCATATTCACCCACACACTCACAATTTTCTCTCACATACTTGTGCTCTTCACTGAGATACTTGAGCTTTTCACTCATTCTTCTCACAATCCACTCAATCATTTTGGACAACAAAAGACAAAAAGAATATCCCTTCCATTCTCATACTCTCAAGTATATAACACACTTTCATCTTGCTTTGCAGCAACCACACACCTGTAAAGTTGCAACACTCCCTCTTCCCTAACTTACTTTGCACCTCACCTTGGACACACCAACTTTACACCTCACCTCACTCACTTTGCACCTCACTCTCACTGCAATGTATATGTAAAAATCACATTCATTCTTCACCCACGGTCCTCACTCTCATTCCACTCAACACACACAAAAGACACTCACATAACCCATACAGAAACCAAAATTTCAGTCCCTCCTTCCACAATCCAGAAACCAAACACCAAAACAGTCACACAGAACTTATTCACAACAGTTACCCTAATCCCCATCGTCAACCTTCGTGAGCCAAACTCCCTTTGTCGTCCACTAGATTAATACCACATGTCCTCGTCAAAATCGTGTCATCCCCAACTCACGTTTTTGTCCTTCGCCACCGCTATCCTTTGCATCTTCTTCCTCTCCTCCACCACTGCAACTTCACCAAAGTCGTCGTTGGTGATCGCTAGAGTTTTATGCACCTTCGCTGACATCACCAACACATCCAACGCCACCACGCATCACCAAGCCATCGTCGTCACCGCCTTTTGCCTCTTTGCTGCATTGTCCTTCTCTACCATTGTTGCCTCACCAAAGCTGCTAGTGACCGCTACGTGCTTTCCGCACCTCTGTTAACCTCTCAACACCTCTGACCCCACCACACATCATCAGGTTGTCATTGCCACCCTTTGCCTCTTCACCACATTCTCTTTCTCCATTATTGTTGTCGCTTCACCAAAGTCATCGTCGGTGACCGCTACGAGCTTCCCACACCTCCTTCGACATCACCAACACCTTTGACGCCACCACGCATCACCAAGCCGTCGTCGTCATGACCCCGATTGCGATAGATGGAAACTGCACTGAGGATGTTGTCAAAGAGTTAGGCTGAATTAATTAAATGAGCAAAAATAAGTCGAGTTTTCTAAATGCTTATTTTTTGCCTTCTTTTGTTTCTATGTTTGTTTACTTTCCTACTTTTATGATTATTTTTGAAATATTGAACCTTAGGATATAAGACATGTTATATGTGCTGAGAAACTTTTTTAGTTGTTTTGCAAGTGGGTTTGAATATGTATTACTCTCCCTTCACACACACTATTGCTATTGCATATCATGAGTGGGGACCTATACCCGGGTATGAGAAAACTTAGAATTAGAAGGGGTTGTGTAATAATGTTAATGGGGATGTACTTCCTCTTTTGGATATTGTAAGAACCCCAGTTAGCTTTTGTTCTCTTCATTTGTATGTCCACTGCAAAAATTTCAAATTTGTTTGTCACCCATTTCAGTGTTATTAAATTCATGGTATGTTGATTTAGGAGGAAAAGATGATGAAAAATAAAAGGAGCGCAAAAAGTGATCACATGATTGAATTGGTTGCAGAAATTTATAATGATGCTCCAGACCCTTGAAACAACCCAAGCTAGTTAACTAAGCGGAAATTAACGTGAGTGTTCCTTATGTGAAACAAGCGCTCGCGCAACATTCATCCCAACCCCTAAACGCACAACTCCCTTCACTAAGCGTGAACAAAGGCACAAGTTCGTATTTACCAAATCACTAAGCGTGAATGGTCCAGTGAAAACAGTGGGTGCACAGAATCGTAAACTGTATTCCAGCCCCAAAAACGAAAATAGAGAAAGTTATAAAAACGTAAAAAAAATATACAGTCTTAGTTCCAGCCGCCACCCCTTACACGTCTCTCTACCTTAATAAGCTAGGGCAACTTTTTTCAACCCTAATGGGCCCAAGTCCCCTTACAAGTCTGGCCCAACATCAAAAAGAAATAAAAGAAAAGGAAAAATATGACATGGAGGCAGTGGTGACATGGTAAAAGACGTGACAACTCTCTTCAATTCCAGAAATTAATTCCAAGCTCAGTGAAATAACAAAGTTGCCCTGAAAACAATAATAAAATTAAGTCAAGAAATCCGAATTAATTAAAAAATCTGAATTAATTAAAAATTACATATTTCTGGTAAATGAAACCCATATAGTAAACCTGAGGAAATGATAGACAGTTAAGCACAAATCACTAATTAAAATGGGTAAAACAAGTAAATATGGAAAAATAATGACTCATCAATGGTTTATAGCCCTTTACAAAGCAATGGTCTAAACTCCCTTTTCCTTTTCTTTCAAATGGTGACCCTTCCCTTGAGAATGATCCAGACACATGATTTTCTTTCACTTTCTCAGCATCTCATTTTTTAGTTTTTGTGAAACCCAAACAAAATTAGTATTTTCATCTTTACTTGTCTTTTAGTTTGATAATATGAAAATTCAACATTTCGAATTATTCAGTAAAGATAAAGTAAAAAGGAGTAGCTATCAACACCTAATTTTGTCCAAGTAAATAAAGTTTATTTCCAAAAATATGAAAAATATTTAATTAATATTTTAAAAATACTTTTCAAATATGTTTAATTACTTTTTTAAAAAGTGGAAAGTTATAAAGAAAAGGTTTTTAAATAATATTTTAATATATATATATATATATATATATATGTAATATTTTTATTTTTAATGAAAATCAAAATAATTAGTTAGACCTTAAATTTTACATTAAAATTTAAATTAAAATAAGAAAATAGAATGACTACGAAATAAAAAAAAATATTTCACTTTTCTTTAAGTAGTTAGTTTAGGTTTGTATTGTTTTTTATTATGTTATTTCATTTTCATAAAATAAAAAAAACTGGTTTAGGCCCAATCCATTAGGTTGTACATAAAAATAAATAATGAGTTTTGCTAATTGTACTCAACTCTTTTGTTCTTTGCGTACCCCACTCCTTTACTTGGCCAACAGACCAATATTCTGTTTACGCGCACCCTATTATTTTATTTGTGATAGCAGGGAAAATTTACTCTTAGCAACCCCTCAACAATTATGCGCACCCGTTCTTTCTTGAGCTAAAAAAAAAACTCTTTGCATCCCCATTTTTCTCACTGCACCTACTCTCTCACATTTTTTCTTCCTCTCTCACGTCCCTCATTCACATTCACCCACACACTCACAATTTTCTCACATACTCGTGCTCTTCACTCACAGACTCACGCTCTTCACTCATTCCTCTGGCAATCCACTCACTCATTTTGGGCGACAAAAGACAAAAAATAATATCCATGTCATTCTCACACACATTCTCACGTACATAACACAGTGCGATCTTGCTTTGTAGCAACCACACACCTACAAAGTTACAACACTCCCTCCACATATATGTAAAAACGGCATTCATTCTTCACCCACGGTCCTCACTCTCATTCCACTCAACACACACAAAAGACACTCATAGAGCTCATCTAGCAACCAAAAGTTCAATCCCTCTTCCATAATCCAGAAGGTTGGATGCATAATACATGGACTTTTTTTAAGCTATATGGTTAAGCTTATTAGGTGTACTAATATGGGTTGAGTTAGGAAGACACTATAATAAAACTTGGGAGGTTTAGGTTGGTAAGGTATATGAATGAGATTATTAATCTTATTTCTTATGCGTAATGTATAGAGAGTACACTAAAGCTTTGTAGTAAAGGATGGATATAAGTAGCCTAAGTTAGAAAGGAAGATGGAAGAGGAGGCACACAGAGTAGATAAATATAAGACAAGTCACACAATAAATAATAGAAAAATCTTTAATGCAAAAGAAGATGAAGCAGTGGGGTGATGACCTGTGAACATCGTGCATGTTACATCTGGAGGAAATGCAGGGACGAAGACACAGTAACTAATGAGTTTGAGTTTGATTAACTAAAGTTGGCCAACTGTCTAGCTCAAAATCATGGGCTAAAAAATTAAGTATTAAGTTATGAGATTTGATGATATACTTTTATCATTAATGAACATTGATTTTCGATAAACAAAAATATAATGTGAAGAGTTGGTGGAAGTTTCTCATATTAAGTTAAAAGTGAGTGTTAATAATAGTTAATAAAATATCATCCTATCATTGGAAGTTATGGTTAGATTGTTAGGAAAACTAGGTATTATGACATGTGTTAGTCTCTGAATCTAAATTTAATACTACCTTTTCATAAATAGTTTGTATACATACATATACATATATAATGTTGTGTTGATGACTTTTGTGTTAAATTATTAGAGGATCCAATAATATTAAACAATCTGAATAGTGTATTAGAAGGTCTAAAAGTCTTTTTAAATAATTTAATTATCTAGTAAAAGTTTTAATGATAACAAATATTTCAAGTATATGTTAGGATTTGATGATAATATATACAGTTATTTAAGCATCAAGAACATGTGTACCAAACGATGTTTTGAAACACTAGACGATTTAAGGATTAGACAAATAAAGTCAATCTTGCTAGGAGTACAAGCTTTCTTGACAACTGAGAGCTTGAGATAGACAAGTGTTTATTCATCTTGAACATAGTGCCTTAGACTACCTCAATAGTACATTAGATCAAAACTGGTATTCTCTTTGCCACTAGATGGTCAAGCCTATCTAGATAAAATCTTTCCACACTTTATTTGATTTGTTTTCAATAAATTAATTTCGTATAAACCTTTAATTAAATTATCTTGAAACAAAATCAAAGGATTAATGAGACTTAGAATTGAGAATAAGAAGGTGACTCTATAAAATGAAAATGAAATTAAAGATTTACTGTAGCTAATTGTTTCCAAAATTAATTGCACATCAATCACAGAAATTTGTTCCAATAATCAATTTGTTTTTACATAAAAAGGTTTTGGAATTTTTTTTTTAAATTTATAGTTTAGGGTTCCTGCAATGTTGCATTAATATATTTTTGGGTGAAATTTGGAAAATGCTTTTAATTGCTTAATTGAATGATTGAATATCAAATTAAAGTGATTATAATATCTAATCAAAGTTTAATGGCTTGATTGTATATAGGCATTATTTTCAATTTAGTTTTCTCTGAGATGCATTCCTAACGTCTTAAATTATATGAAATTAGAAATCTTTTGAAGTTACGTTGATAGGTCTTATCTTCTTAATTGCTTTCAAATTTTGAATTGATTTTATAAGTGATAACACTTTTTTTTTTCATTAAATGATTAAATGACAAGTACATCAATCAAATATAATAATTAATAAATATATTTTTCTCTCACAAGTGAATTGTGCAATAAATGACAATAAATACAACTAACAACAAATTTAGACTATAACTTTAAAATATATTTTTTGTATTTTTAGGAGCACTTGGAATGTACAAAAATAATGAAGAGGATATACAATACAATTGTTAGGCTTAAACTTAATCAATCTCACTCTTATGCATAAAAACAATTACCTTCTTTCCAAACAAATGGCAATTTCAACCCACAATAATTTTCCCTAATTCCTTAGTTGAATGAGTCTAAGCTTATCTATTAAGCCTCAAACTCTTTAATCAATTATATAAATAAAACTTACAATCATCACAAAGGTCTTAAGACAACAAATGAATCATACTCTATTTCTAGACACAAGCTTTTATTTGATATTTCGATTCAACTTCAGATTACAAATGATATTTTACAATACAACAAACAATGAGCATAGAAAAAAAATACTAACATTACAAGGAAGGACATATATATAAATCCAATATTTGATTACATGAGAATTCAATTGATTACATTAAACCCTAATAAGACGAGAAAAATGAACAATAGAGGAAGATAGATATATAAAGAAGAGAAAATGGAACCCTCCAAACTCTAGCCATCATTCGGAGGCTACAATTTTCTAACTCACAAGCGGAGTCTGACTCCCAGATGGAGTGGAGGAGTGCCTCGAGAATGCCCAACCCTAATGTAGAGATCGCTTTAAATATACAAAATTTCTAGGTCAATGACTTCCAAGCGAGACCTAGCTAAAGTGGCACCGAGTACAACTTCAAATCCACGTAGCCTTTTGGCCCACTAGTGTCCTACCCAACTAAAGTGGTGTCTTGTGTGACTTAATCTGCATTCAAATTAATCTTCATTACTCCTTCGTGGGATCCAATCTTGCTCATCTTTATCCAATGCTTCCTGTTCAATTATTTGACAAAATAAATGGAATTTAGATAAAATTTTGATTAAAAACTCAAGTGACCAATTATTTATAACAAAAATCAAATTATTAATAAAAAAAGATAAAGTTAGGGATTTAGCAAGTTCCAAGCTTAGAAAGATTTGATTTCAATAGAAAACAAGCCAAAAAATATAATAAAAATAAATATTATCAATAAGCTCAGAGGATGATTTGTTTCTAAATCAATGTGCTCAAAACATCTTTGCTCATTCTCTAATCTGCGCTGTTATAGAATTTTTTTTTTAAATGCAATGTTCTTCTTTAAATCAGTAATGAAAGGCTTTTAAAATTGATTTTAAATTATCTATGCTTTCAATTCGAGATATTATGATTACATTTGAATTGTAAATTAAGCTTTTATTGTGTAGAGTTGTTCTTTCCTTATAGAGCGTCTAAAGGAAGAAGATGATGTTGATCTTCTTGATGTATATATTCATTATATCTCAAGTTGATTTGAATTTAAATTAACATGTTTTGAAATTAATTAAAGATCAATTTTAGAGGTTTAATGACTGTGAATTCTATTTAGAATAACTCAGTAAGGCATAAAATTAGATTTTAGTCTAGCACATCAACGTTCATCTTTTATTGTTATAGAAATTGTTCAAATCTCCAATGTGCTGATGGATCTTATTTGAGATTAATTTGAGATTTTCAATTTAATTTATCCTTTTGAACATATTTGATGAGGAAAATACCAAAAACCTATTAAAGTATACAAGTACCTATCATGTGGAATAACATAAAAATCTAGTAAGATATTATTATAAATTTTGCAAGATGGACTGTGGGAGATGACACAAAAATTCACTTTTAAAATCATGTTTGGTGCCTGAATCAACAATTATCTATGATTTTGAAGTTGCCTCAGGGTTTTGCATTGACCTACAATTTGTTGTCATTGATGCTTGGAACACGTAATGACAAACGCTTAATTGAATTTTAGAGAAAATTTCTTATCTACAAACTAAATCAGATAATATTTTCATTTCATATAAACAAGATGAAGTGATTTAGACACGAGTGGATAATGGCATCTTGAATCAGAAGTGCGCTAAATTTCATATCAAAGGCAAACAACAACAATTTTTGGTTTCTTAGGCTAAATGGATTTGAAATGCTTGTATTCCTCCTTATCCTTGGTGGTTTTGAAGTTGTTTTATAATAGACTTCCTCTTAGTGATAACTTTTAGAAGAATGACATCTCCATGTGTTTTGTTTATTGTCTTTGTCGTTCTAATGTTGAAAATTTATAACATGTATTTTTCAATTATCAATCAAGTTGTGCAATTTGTCTGTTTATGGATGCAAGATTTATTCAATTACACAATTAATGTCTCTTATGTTGTTGATGCTCTCACTAAGTATTTTTTTTTCTCTAGTAGTTCTCAATTTCAGAATGCACAATTTATTATTTTTGTTCAAATATTGTGATTTGACACATGAGGAATGCTCAAATATTTGATAAACCAATTTATTTTATCTCTATGAAAACTCTAATTGTTGGTGGTGATTTTGTAGGAAATAGATCTAAAAGAGTGGAATAATAAAGTTAAAGAATTTATGATTTTTCAACACTTTAACATCCGAAGTTATGCTAAGAAAGTTCCCTGTCCTTTGAAAAACTCTTGAAGTTAGTATTTTCAAGTGCAATATTGGTGGTGTCGCATGTAAAAATTCTCAACTTGTAAGTTATGGTAGAATATTTAGATGTAGTCAAGGCGGACATCTTGATTATTTCATTTCGTATATTTGGATCATGTCTAAAAATAAATTACATAATTTTATAATTAAAAAATATAATATTTATATTTTATTTTAATAAGTAAAAATATATTATAAATAAAATATAGCTAAAAACCATATATATATATATATATATATATATATATATATATATATATATATATATATGCTGTTAATTAACTTAAAAAATATAATAGAAATAGAAAATGAGATTCGATTCAATTTATATTTATAATAAAAATAAAACTATTATTAGAAGAAAATGATATTAATTTTAAAAAGTTTTAATCAATGTTTTATCAGTTTTCAATTATCATATTATTTTAAGTTTAGAATTTATACTATTAGTTTGAACACAGCAAAAATTTGATATATTGTTCCTAAACAAGTCAATCGAATTCTAATGAAAATAATTATTATAAAATTCAAAATTTATTACATGCATATATCTATAACTAGACGATAGTATTAAATCTTTTACACTATCAATTACTTTAGTTAAACTCTCATATTTAACTTTGGTCAGTTGATATTTTAACTATATAAACTACAATTGAACCAGAATAAAGAAAGAACAGGGAAAGGCCTTACTTCATTTGCTTATTTTTTTTTCTAATCATCCATGTGCTGTGTGAAGATTTTAATTTAGAAAAAAAAAACATTAATTTTCAATTGACTTTGACATTTTGAATACAAACCACAACTTGTCAAATAACATATTGTAATTATTTAGTTCTATGAATCCACTGTTTAACATGAGTTATTTTGTTAAGTGTTTGCGTGAGCTTGTCTATATACACTTCTAAAAGAATAAAAAGTAAATAATAAATTTTCTTTCATATAAACTAAAACTAACTTAACTTATAAGCTACTCTATGAAAATGAACTCATTTGACATTTTAAAATTAGATTTTTAACTTATATATAAACTAATTTTAATTTTAAAAACTTAATTATTTAACTTTTCTTTTCTTTTTTAGAAAGTGTGGTCAAACGTACTGTAGATTTTGAAAAGAAAAACACCTTAATTCAATATTTGTCATACTTCAGTTTTATCAACCATGAATAGTGATGCTTTGAAAAATATGTGAAATTGAAAATCGAGTTCCATGTTAAACTATGGGGCTTAAAGATAAAATTAGAAGCATATTAAAAGTGAAGACAATAGTTTTGAACCAAAAATAACTAAATAGGTGAACATCATCAATGTTATGTTTTTATTATACATGTTTACATTAGAAGTTTTATTTTCTATAGCCTATTATGTTATTACCATTTTATTCTTTCTCAGATAAAATAAACACATATTATCCTTTTAAAAATTTTGAAAAGTCTTGTATTAAATTTAAAATTATAACGTTTCTTACAAAACGTAATCTCTCAAGATGAAAACTTTTAATAGATTATTTGTGAAGTGAAACTACTCTCTAACTATGTATTATATATAAACTATTGTCTAATTATATATAAACTACTCTCTTTTAATAGATTTTTTTTTTCCCTCACCATCATCACCCTGCATGCGCACATAACTTTTCCTTATATCATTTTCTTGATATGTTCTAACACTATTATTACCTTTGCATGGACGTCACCTTTTCACCACCATTATCATCTTCCTCACCTACATCACCCTATTTAATTCTCATAGTACTACTTCATCCTCTATCCCCATTATTGATCAATTGTTCCTCACCTATAAAATTTCACAAAAATATGAATCTAAAAATTGTTAAGAATTATATAATTAAGTAGTTCCAAAGCATGTACTTCATCATTGAACTCCTTAAACTCATCTTCTAGCTTAGGATAATTTATTTCCACCAAAGCCTAAATTCATTGTATTGCTACCTAAAATCCTTCAGAATCCTTATTTCCAAGACAGATGATTCAATATTATCACAATTGCATAATTTATCAACATTTGTGTCCTTAGATATTAAATATGGTTCTCCACTAAAAGTTCTTTAATATACATTGTAATGGAAAAAACATTATACAAAAAAAATATATATATATATATATATATATATATATATATATAAATCGTTAATATTTAATTATTTATAATTATTAAAAAGTCTACAATGAAAAATCTTAATTAAATCACAAATTTGTTTAAATAATATCAATTTTCTTATAATAGAAGACAGGAACAGGTGGAGCAAGTCAAAATTGAATTGTGACATTCTTTTAAATAAAAATAATAATATTCAAATTATTGATTACAACTTTTAATTTAGTAATAAAATACCTTAATCAATTGTAGTGTGATCCACCAAACTTTCACTATAAGATAATTGATGTCACCTCAAACAATTAAAATTTCTTAATTAAAAAATTCTTATTCAACATATAAAATAACACAAACTCATAAAAATTATTAGATTTGAAATACATTTACTATCCAAATCCTAACTCAAAATGGAGAACACAAAAATTATAATATAAAAACAACAAATGAGACACAAAATCTAACAATTAATAAAGTTAATTTGTTTCTTCAAATAATATTTGACGAATACAAAAATAAATAAATAATATATTTTAATTAATTTTTATGTAGCAAAGTCACTGTGTATATTAATACACTAATACACATACATTAACATAACTCTCAACATAACTGAAAAAAACCAATAATAACAAAGTTCAACTTACTATATTAAAACAATTTTTTTCTTACTTTACTAAACAAAATTCCCAATAATTAGAGCAATAACTTGCTATTTAGTTTGAATAAATGTTTTTCTTGTTATTATGACAAGGACCAATAGACCCATTATCCTCCATTCTTAGAATATTGAGAAGACAAAAAGTTTATAATAGATATCACCTCCACCTTTGTGCAAGACCACCATCATTGAATTCATGAATTATGCATTTTAACCTTCTTTTTCCCATGTTTTTCTTTTACATCTTCATATTTTCTATCATCACATTCGACCCTTCGAACATTCAATTTCAAGTTCATCAGACTTGGTTCATTGGCTGGCGGTGGTGTTATTTTTCTGAAATGTGCACAGTCCCTAAAATCATGAAAAATATCCTCTTAATACTCGAAATTATATTTTATATTGTTTAGGAAAATGAAACTGTTATTATATACCAACTTCCTGCTGCATGTCCCTTAAAATATTTGCTTGTTCTTAAACAAATATGAAATATATTTTTTTAGCAAAGGGGAAGTATTCACATTCATGATAGCAGTGAAGTGATTGATATGTTTTGGTTGAATGATAGATGTCCAAGACTTCATTACCTCAACCCATTTGATAGAGAGAAAACCAAATTCAAAGGGCTCACAAAAATTGTTCCTATTAACTTTTGCTTTACTTCTTTTCTCTATCTCTCCACCTTTTTTCAAGCTTTTTTCAAGCAATCTATGGAATGTTATATCATTTCTCCATGATTGTGAAGCCATGACATGATGTTTAAACAACGAATAAAAATAAGTGAACAAGTCATTTAAAAAATATTTAGTTCATCCGTTACTTTATTCTTAATGCACTATTTTTTTATTTTTATTTATTAAATAATCTATTCTTATTTTTATTTACTTAAATAATCCGTTATATACAAAACCCATTTCTTACCTTAGTTTATCAATTTCTTTAGTTTTACTGGAATAAACTATTAGTTCCTAAATTATTTTTTAGAGTAATCTGGGTTTCCACCTTTTAATTTTTATTTTTAGTAATTTTTAGAAAAAACAACTATTTTCTATAATTTTAATATCGATGAATCTAATGATAGAAATCCATGTGTAGAAATTCAAATCATTCTAAGAAAAAGTAAAAAAATAAAAAATAAATTGAAGAATCAACAATATGTTTTTTTTTATTATTAAATTTTAAAAATTTGATAAAGTAAGATAAGAAATCACATTGTAAATAACCGATTTCTCTTCTCTAAATTTTATATGGTATTTTTAAGTAAATAAAAATAGAATAGGTTAAAACAGTATATTAAAAGAAAAGTCCTTGTTTACTTTAAAAAGTATGTTTTTATTTTTATTTTCTAGCTTTTACATTTAATATTAAAGTTATATAAAAAGTACACTCTTGACTAGTTTAGAAAAAACGAGGAATTATTCCTCTTACCTCCTTTAACAAGCTAATTTCCATAAATTCATTATAGTATTTCTTAATTTATTATGAAAACTTTGAATACCACACAAAATCTGATAAACAAAGTAGTACTATTTTTTTATTTATTTATCATTAATAATAATGGATCAAAAACTAGAAAAAATAAGCTTTTGTAGTGAATATATTCCACTACTAAAATCTTGTTTCCATTAAACTAGAAATTGAAAATGGTGTCAACTCTAGTTACGCCACCAAAAAACATTGCCGTCAGATATCTCTAATCCCAACACTAATGATGCTCTTTGAGACCACTGCCTTAACACAACTTCCTCAACTTTTGCTCACTAAAGTCAATTTTCTTGTCTGCTTCCACCTGTTCCTCAGCAAACTCAAACACAACCACAACCCAACAACCACCTGAACAACCCTCTGCATCTTTCTCTCTCTTCACCATCACCAACACCAAGAAGAAGAAGAAGAAGAAAAACCAACAAATAAAGAAAAAAGAACAAGAAGAGAAAGAAAGATTGGATTTTTATTCTGACTTCGATGGACCCCAAGTTCATCGGAAAGCCGCCGCCCACGGTGGACCTCGACCGGATGCCGGAGCGTGGGTCCCACCACCGCCGCTCCCACTCCGACACATCGTTCCGCTTCGCCGCGAACTTCGACGACCTGCTTCTCTTCGACGCCTCCGACCTTGACATATCCACGCTCCCCTCGCCGCTCCCTCTGCCTTCGCCGGGGGCCTCCGGCGCGGTCCCGATAGCGGTGGACTCCGACGAGTCCGGCGGAAGGCCGAGGCCGGCCGGGGCACCCGCCGGGGGGCACCTGAGGAGCCTGTCGGTGGGCTCCGATTTCTTTGACGGGTTCGGGTTCGGCGGCAGCGAGGAGAGGGGCGGCGGAGAGAAGGGTGGCGGCGAGCGGAGGGTGGGGCACCACCGGCACAGCAACTCCATGGACGGGTCCTCGACGACGTCGTTTGAGGCGGACTCGGCGATGATGATAGATGGCGTGAAGAAAGCCATGGCTCCTGATAAACTCGCTGAACTCGCTCTTATTGATCCCAAGAGAGCTAAGAGGTTCTTTTTCTTTTTCATTTTTGTGTTCTTGGTGTTTTTGTAGTAATAAATTTAAGTGCAATTTATTTATTTTTGTTTTTGAAGCCTTCTTCTTGTCACAATCTTGATTTCATTTTTTCAGTATGTATTTCCTTTAATTGATAGTTTTACGTAAGTTGTTTTTGCTGAAAACAATATGGTTACAAATTATATGAAGTTTTGTTGTTTTTGGGGTGTTGCAAGAAGTGTCACTAAATCCTGCACGGATAGTCTTATTTGAAAGATTGAAACTTGTGGACACATGGGGTCCTACTAGAGAGTCAGAGGCTTGTGGTGGTTATGAAACCATGTTATTATTATTATTATAAAGGGGTGTTTGGATTGTGAGCGAACTGAGAAAGAAATCTTGGTTGGATGCAGTGATTTTGGTTTGGGATGTTTTATGTGTTTGCAGGTTTTTTATTAATAGGCTATCTGATTGATGCACTGATCTTGTCATGTTTTTGATTGACATGTTACGCACAATTTTCTGCTGGATTCTTTATCTGTTTTTTTTGTACAATAGTAAGAAAGTTTGTGTATGGATTGTGGAAAACTGATAGAAAATGATTAGTTTGATGCACTGATGGTTTGGATTTGGAATGTTGTCGGTTTGCAGGATTCTTGCTAACAGGCAATCTGCTGCTAGATCAAAGGAGAGGAAGATTCGTTACACCAGTGAATTGGAGAGGAAGGTGCAGACACTTCAGACTGAAGCAACCAACCTTTCTGCACAGCTTACCATGCTTCAGGTATGTCCTTTCTTTTTCGAGGTGGTTTTCAAGCTCTTGCTTTTGGTGATGAATAAGTATGAATTTGGTAACTTGTTCTTGTCAGTGTTTGATGGAGCCCCCCAACACACTAGCAACGATGTAGGTTTACTTTATGCTGATTTTGAGCTGTGTGGTCACAAACTCACAGCAGTTTATGGATCCCACACATTATCAAGGGCCCTTTATATCTATAAAATTGTCCTTGTTTTGACAAAAATTTAGATAAAATTACTCTCTATGTCATCCCTTGCATTTTGTTCTTATTACGGAAACATCCCTCATAGTTTTTAAAATTTCATCTGATTCCCTTACCCTACATGAAAGTCCCTGTTGACAATTATACCATACTCATCTGAACTTTTATATATCTTTTTTGTACATGGAAAGAAATCAAAATGGATGCATGCTTTAATTTTCATTTACTGTTGAACTTTGCTCTTAATACATAAATGGCTAAAATCAGAAGGATCAAATTACCAGAGAGCAGTGGATATATTGCTTGTTAGTATCTTCAAATGTCTTCTGAAAGCAGTTGCATTTTTATCTTATATTTAAGCAAAAAGTTAGTGTTTTATCAGAGGGACTAGTAAACCATTAAACCTGTGGCTTCAAGCTATATCACAAACCAATTATAGGCTTCATTTTTTTTTACTACGATAGCATAAACATGAAATGATTCTTGGTGCATACATTCCAGTCATATGAGAAGTCATAACTGATTATTCAACACTGGGGCTATACTTGTTTAAATACCTGATTTCGTGATAAACAAGGTAAGTTGAAAGTAAAGAAGAATTTGGTAATGAAACATATGCATAGCTGTTAGAAAAAGAATAAACGAATTGTGATGAAAACCTTTGTATTTCATTTAGAAAGAAGAAATTGTGTAATAAAAGTAAATTGAGGACTGCAAAACTGATAATTATGCTGTTCTGGTATCCTTTGTTTGGAAAGAGTAGTGGCAAATTTTTGTTGTAGAGTTATCCTGACAGCCACTGCAGAAATGCCATGCAATTTGGATGCATTTAAAATCTGGTATATCAGATACTTTGCAATAGAATCATGTAGTATATTACAGATTCAAAACTTAAATTGGTGCCTTTGCATTTGACTTTTGGATGATGAAAGGTCCCCTCCACTTGAACTAATCTGACTCCCCCTTTGAAGCTTAACAAAGTTTGGCTGAATTCAATCAAATTATTTTTTACCATATACCATTACTCTTAGTATTTTAGTTAAATTCAATTTTGTACACATGCCTACAAGGTAAAGTAGAAACAAGCGGCAAACTCATCAATTTCTCATATGATGCAGAGAGACACCACAGATTTGACTGCAGAGAATAAGGAACTCAAACTGCGTCTAGAGGCTTTGGAGCAAGAAGCACAGCTTAGAGAAGGTATATGCATCACTTCATATTTATTATACCTTAAAAAATGGACATGTGCTGTTCCTGTCCATCAGTTACCAAATGTGTGAAAATTGTGTCATGAATTTTTATGGCTTTATTTCAACCCCTTTATTCAAAAATTCCTTGAAACATGTCAAGATTAACACATGAATACCAACATGGCTACACTATGTATTTGCAGATCTGAATGAGGCATTGAAGGAAGAACTGCAGCGGCTGAGAGCACAGAGTACTCGTTTGGGTGCTATTGCAGGTAACCCTTCTTTTGGTGGGATATTCAACCAGCTGGCTTCCCAGTTAGCCATGCAACAGTTGAGTAATTCTGCACCCCAGCAACCACAACACCAGCCACAGGTTGGCATGCCTCCTCCTCCCTCTGGACAGAACCACCCTAACTTCATGGACTTCAATCAGCAGAAGTAGCTCACAGCAGATGTAGCAGTAAATGATTGGTTACATGCAATATTCATCACAAGTAGCATCTTGTGCACATACATGTATAACCCGGTGAGACTTGTGAAGGGTATGTTGTGCAGTTCAGTGTCCTTAGTTCTGTGTTGTTGCTGTTTAGGATAGAAGCGTTATGTGTACTTTCTGCAGTTGTAGGTTAGAAGCACAGCCTTTGAAATATGTGTTGTAGCTCTTGGTTGAATGAAGGTAACATCATATGTAGAAAGATTGGTTCATAATATACTATAGATGGTGAATGAAGGCTATATGTTAGAAGTTGAAGCAGAAAGAATCTTCTTGGTATGATGCCATGCTTTCTCTGATTCAGTTCAAAACTTTTTGTTTTTGAACCATGTTGCATGATTGAATATCAGCTTTGCTATAAAATATTCTCATAAAAAAATGTTTAGGGAAATAAATTATATAGAATACTATTTCAACTTCAAGTTTAGGAATCACTACATTAAAAAGTCAACTTTGAAGTCCAGTAGTTTTATTTTCAATTTCTCTTTGTTATCATTTTGTCTTTAAATAACACTTCCAAGTATGAAGAGAGGACTGAGATAATTGAATTCAATTTCTTAATCTTTTCAACGAGCACACAAACATATAAAATATTAGAATTAAAGGAAAATATTAAAATTTATAAATTTTCATGACTTTTAACCATGGCTCGACTTTAATGCAACTTTAGTTGAATCATTAAATATTGAATCTGTGTTTTGACTAGTTTCATCAGTGATATTGTTTTATAAACTTTACTTTTTCTTTTCCTTTTATAAACTAATTAGTGATCTTGTTTTCTTAACTTTACTTTTTCTTTCCTTTTATAAAATAATTAGTGATCTTGTTTTATAATCTTTACTTTTTCTTTTCTTTTTATAAAATAGTAAGGCTTTTTTATGATGACGGTGTAATGGAAAGGAGAAGAAAGATAGACCAGGGTAAACTTGTTTTGATGGAAAAATTTAATATATTTTTTATTTTAATAATATTATACAATTATTTACTTTATTATAATAAAAATATGTAAATGTTATTGAAAAATTAACAACATAATCACTTATTTCCATGCAAATTTTTGCTTCATAAGAAGAAAGTTTAAATCCTCGAAATTTATATTTTTGTAATGACTAATAATTTTAACGTTTTAACTTTCTCTTTTTTTTTCTTTGCTTACATACTTTTTGTCCGAAGTTTTTTATCTGCAGGTCCAAGACTAATATGACAACATTTATATCATACTTTAAATCAAATATTCACTTTCTAGATAGAATAAAATGTAATTAAGCTAAAACTAATAAAAACAATTATCTCGATCAATTTTTTTGTTATGAATATTGATTTATGCATTTTTTTTAATTTCTTTAAAAAATATTCCATCAATATCCAATTTAAATCCAACTAATTAGATTAAATTTAAAATTTAAAAATATAATTTAAAACTTAAAATGATCCATTAAAATGAACTTAGAGCTATTTAAATCAATATAATTATAAATTATATTTAAATGTTAAATTTTTTTAAGACAGCTTATATTCAACACAATCCTTCGAGATTCAAAATGACTCACTCGTTTTATATCATTACACTATCAACAAAAATTATTATAGAAAAAAAAGGAGTTTTTTTTTTCTCTCTCCTAACATGTGTAAGGTCCATTTTTTTTTTCCTTATTTAGTTACTTTTGTATTATTATGATTAGATGACTTACTTTCTTTTTCTAACTTGTAAAAACAATAGAGGTAATGTAAAATTTATATTTGTTTATCAAATAAATCTATCATTTGAAAATATCAAATCTGATAAAATATATTATTATTGAATGTTAGGAAAATTTGTAACGATGATCACTGAATAAAACAATTATAATAATTTTAAAATTTGAATAATAAAATATATATTGATTGTAGTAAATAATATTTGTGTAATATAAAGCGATTATAATAATTTTTGATTCAAGACAAATTCAAAATTTGATAATATGTAAAAGATTAAAAAAAGATAATTTTTATTTTTTTATCATCGAAGACAAAAAAGGTTTAACATAATATGATAAACTTGTGAGAATTAGATTTCATTAATCTTCACTTTTATGTATAAAAACAATTTATCTTCTTTTCTAGCCATAATCAATGTTAATCTGTAAATTACTTTGACATAATTTCTCAGCTGATAAGGTGGGAATTATCTATTAACTGCCTCAGTTCCTTGATCAATTATATTATAAAACTTGCATAATACATGGATCTTAATGATAACAAATGAATCATCTTCTATTATAGACATAAACTTTCATTTGACAAATTAATTCAGATCTAGATTGAAAATATATTTTTCAATACTGTTAAGAATGAATCATCAACCTATGGAGCATAAGAACATAATTATTGAACTGACTTATTGAAAGAAAAATATTTATGATAAGACATAATTAAACACAAATATGGTTACATGAAAGTTCAGAAATAATTTAACTTAACCTCAACAATAAGAGATTTAGCTCGTCACAGGCATGAGAAAACCAAACATTATGAGAAGAGTGATGGAATAAGAAGATTACTTCAAACGAAACCTAAAAACGCCTTCAAGATTCAACTTTATTCTTTGATTTAGTCAAAGATACCTAATCCTAACTCCAAAAGTCTATTAAATAAAACATGAAAATCAACACTTGCGCCCAACACAACATTCTACACTGTACAAAATTAGATTCTATTACTATTCTAGTACTGGGCCCAATCTGCGCCGAGCCATATCTCTGCATCGGGTGCTACCACAACTTCCTTGCTTCTAGGTTTTTTCTAAGTTGGGCTTATATGATTAACTGCAGCTTAGCTTTATTTTCTTCTTTTTCTTACTTCTTCAAGGTTTCATTCCTAATTCTTCTTCTCTAATATTTTCCTGATGAATCTCATTAAGAATAAATTTAATTAAGATCAATTAAAATTGAGAATTAGAAATGTTCTAAACATAGAAAGAGTTAATTTTTAACTTAAAATTATATTAATAATATCATATAAATTTACTATTGAACAACTTACTCATTTTTGAGATGAAAGAAGTGATTTGAGGTTTTAGCATATAGAAGCACTAGCTTATACAAGATTTATTATGAAAGCAATCTAAAAGAAGGTAACCTTTTATTTAACAAACTGGAAACTTCAAATTTGAGTGGACATTTGCAGAAAAACATTGGATGACTTGTGTTAAACATATATAGACACACAATTCCATATTTTAAATTAAACATAAAGTAATTTGCATGTGTTTTTTTCTAGTCCGAAAGCAATTAAGTCCTGCAAAATTTGTTAAGGCTTCATAAGTGTTGATAAATTTTGTTATTTTTGGGGCACAACATTTGAAAAGTCTTTTGTACAAACATTAATTGTGGTATTTTTCTTAGATTCACCCACTAGCTCATGGGAGTACAAGGGTTGGTGGAGTCTAATTATGTCTATCTTCTATATATGCATGTTATAAAAGTCATTAATATTATGTTGGAGTATATATATGTTACATTTTTTTAATCATTATTAAAAGACTAACAACAAAAATAAATCAAAGTATGACATTCCTATTTATTAGAAGATCAAAATGTATTTTCAAATAAAAACGAAGACATCTTGACTTGAATCCAGATGTTATTTCTTTAGTAAAACAAAGTGCATAATTAAAATTTAGTCTATTAAGGATTAAAATGGAGAATTTTTTTTTCAAAAGATTAGAACCAACAATCACAGTTTTACAATTAACATTTATGAGAAACTATAGCTAGGAAGAGGATGACTTACTGGTTATTTCAATTTAAATTATGGTGTTAATGGTAGTGATTTTCCCTGGATTATGGGTTTGACATTGGAAAAGTTAGCAGCAACAAGAGCTCCATTGAATGTAAGATCTATGTCAGGAAGCATCACATCTTCTCATAGTACACCACTGCTACAAATCAAAACAACTCCTTCTTGAGTTCCTGAACTCCCAATGATATTTTTGAATGTAACCTTGCTTATTTTAATTTTTGATGGACTCTGCAATCATAGAAAACACAAATGAAAAAAAGAAAGGAAAAAAAATTGTTAGTGGATTATCTTCACAATGAATAATAGCCTTTTAAGTGAGTATTTTGTGTTATATATATCCATGTTTGTTAACTTGTAGTGAAAAGGGTGATTTTAGTGAAGTACCTGTTTGGTACGTTGATTCCATGGACAATATTCTTGATCAATGATTATAGGATTCTTGACATTAACCATTTGGATGTCTTCAAAATGCATACCAGTCACTTTAATAGTTCCTGGAGTATCAGGCCAAGTTTTGATCCTCACACCATTGTCTGTGTTGTTTAATATGCAGTTTGTGACTAAGAAATCCTCAACAGGTTCTTCATTTGGGCATTTTCCTAAGCTTCCCACAGTAATACCATGGCCAGGTCCACATGTCACATTGAAGATAGTGATTTGTTTGCTACCATCTATTAAGTTTTATATCTATGCACTGTCGTTTTACGTGTTTCTGGATTTGGGTTGTTTTTCCGTTAATGTACAACCCATTCATTTTCTTTATTTAACCAAACTACGTATCTGCATGCAAGATGTTGAACGCAGATTTTTCAAAACTCTCCACAACGCTTCCGTTCTAATACAAATTCAAGATGGTATCAGAAAGGGTTAATCCCGCTCTGTTCCTTTCCCTAATTTATTACTCGTGTTGCGTTATCAAATATTTTTTCTCCTCTATTTTACCTTGTTCTTGAAAACTTTTTTTGATTTTCTCAAAAGCTTTATGGATCCACTAAGGCACTTGGCCAACCCGTTCTATCTAACACTATAGAAAATCCAGGGATGATACTCGTAACCCATGTCCTTGATGGATCAAATTATCACACTTGGAGCCGTGCCATGAAACGTGCGTTACTCTCCAAGAACAAAATAAAATTCATCAACGGAGAAATTCAAGAACCAGCAGCAATGGATCCTCTCCATGATGCTTGGGAAAGATGCAACATGATGGCGATATCCTGGATCACTCGATCTTTGAATACCCAAATTTCGCACAACACTATATACATTGACAATGCTGAAACTATTTGGAAAGATTTGAGGGAAAAGTTCTCTAAGGGCGATCATTTTCGGATCTTTGACATTGTTCAAGAAATCAATTCCATTAAACAAGGAGAAAGAAGTGTCTCTGAATACTTTACTGATCTCAAAGTTTTGTGGAAAGAACTTGACTTCCTAAGACCGATTCCATCATGTACCTGTGAAGTTATGAAGATTATCAATGGTTATCGAGACTCTGAGCATGTTATATCTTTCTTGAAGAGATTAGGAGATATATACATGAATGTTAAAACGCAAATTCTCCTCATGGATCCTTTGCCAAGCACTAACCGTGTATTCTCTCTCGTACAACAGCAAGAACGACAACTTGGTGGAGGAAGAGAAACAGTTGAATCAAAGTTAGTAATTATCAACAACGTAGGTGGTCAAGAATTAAAAATTCGGGGACAAGATCAGTTCAACAATTGGAAATCAAATGGTGCATGGAGATCACAGGAAAGAGCAAGGATGAAGAACTATGGAAAGTAGTGTAGCTATTGTCACAAGATGAACCATATTGCAGAAGAATGTTATTCCAAACATGGTTATCCGCCTTGGATGAAACAAAAATACAAAGGTAACGTAAATCAATTTGAAACATAGCAAGAAACCCCAAGAAGTATAGAAAAACCAACAAATAGTAGACAAGCTGATTAATCATTGACGAATGAACTAGTTTAGTAGTTGTTAAGGATGTTACACAATTCTGAAGAAACAAATGCGCGTGTTAAAACGATAGGTGAAAGAAAATTCCCGCAAAATGTGAAAGGTAATGCATTATGGGTCCTTGACACAGGAGCCACAGATCATGTTACATGTTTAAGTAACATTTTCATTAGCTTTCAAAAGATAAAACCTCTCAAAATAAATCTACCAAATGGAACTTTTGTTGAAGCTAACTATGCAGGAACTGTGAATTTAACCAAAAATCTTACCATTTATGACGTTTATTATGTACCTGCTTTTACCTTAAACATAATTTCTGTTCAAAAACTTATTAGCCATGCAAATATTCAATGTTTATTCTCTCACAATATATGTCAGATTCAGGATACCTATACGTTGAAGATAGTTGGGCATGCTAGACTCATTGAAGGCTTATATCACGTTGTTGAGAAAGATCTGTGCAGTGTAAATAGTATGACAAGCTTCAGGACACGTAACATAGATATTTGGCATTTTAGATTAGGCCACCGTTCTAATAGGATCCTGGAAAATATATGCAAGAATAGCACTGACATGAATTATGATCAAAACAACATTTGTGAATACTGTCATTATGGAAAACAACATAGACTGAAGTTTCAAATCAGTGAAAC